>ENA-UPSB01000425-UPSB01000425.1-bioreactor-metagenome-genome-assembly--contig:-NODE-425-length-71657-cov-7.123865_pt1 | contig 71657 bp, 59 predicted proteins | sample MGYA00238182_ERZ773286 | MGnify/ENA primary metagenome ERZ773286 (study PRJEB29026, sample SAMN07631240) | bioreactor metagenome | isolation source: Switchgrass digestor | place: USA: Dartmouth... | reverse complement strand
CTGCCGAGCATGATGGTGTCCGTCAACCCGTCGTTTACGCCCATCATCAGGATGTTAACCCGGTTCGCATCCCGGAATGCTTTCGCAAGCGGATCCGAATCATCCTCATGGTCCGCGAGCTCGGGCATGTCCTCCATCAGGTTTTCCGTACCGCCGAAAATCCGTATGCTGCCTACATAAGATAGTCCCCATTCAATGGGGACTAACAAAATTGTAAATATTAATAATCCTGCTACAAATGTTTTGATAAATGTTTTCATATGTTGTTGTCTTTCTGTGAATTCAGCTTATTCCGCCGTTCCTTCCGCTATTCTTTTTGATTCTCCATATTCTCCATGAATTTTCCATGATTTTTACGAGTTTATGGAGTCTAAAGGAACTTTGCGGTTCAGCCGTTTAGTATTTATAGAATCCCTCTCCGGTCTTCCTGCCCAGTTTTCCGGCCCTGACCATTTTCCTGAGCAGCGGATGCGGCCTGTACTTGTCATCGCCGAATTCTTTATGCAGGACTTCCATGATGGCAAGGCATACGTCAAGACCGATCAGGTCGCCCAAAGCCAGGGGGCCCATGGGATGATTCGCTCCAAGCTGCATCGCCTGATCGATATCTTCAGCCTTGGCAACGCCGTCGGCCAGAATGCCGATCGCTTCGTTGATCATCGGGACCAGGATCCTGTTGACCACGAATCCGGGAGCTTCATTGACCTCAACCGGCGTCTTCCCTAAATTCTTTGCAAGCTCTACGACGATGTCCCTGGTTTCATCGGAGGTGGCCAACCCTTTGATGATTTCCACCAGCTTCATTACCGGTACCGGATTAAAGAAATGCATTCCGATGATCTTGTCGGGCCTGTTGGTGGCAGTTGCAATTTCCGTGATGGATAGAGAGGACGTATTGGTGGCAATTATAGTATCGGGTTTGCAGAGCTTATCCAGCTCGGCGAACAGCGCCTTCTTCGCCTCCATATCTTCGGTGGCGGCTTCAATGATGAGATCCGCGTCGGCTACGATGCTGATGTCCGTCGACCCTTTGATCCTTGCCATGATGGCATCCTTGTCGACGGCGGTGATTTTTTCTTTTGCAACAAGCTTTTCAAGATTCTTGTTGACCGTCGCAATGCCGTTTTCCACGGAACTTTCTCTTCTGGCGCGAAGAACCACTTCATATCCGCTCTGCGCGAGCACTTGTATGATCCCGGCGCCCATGGTTCCGGTTCCTAATACTCCAACTTTTTTCATCTTTGCTCCTCCATACTTCTCTACAACGTTTTTTATCACACCGTGACGCCGAAGCAACCGGCAGTGCGAGCCGGCAACGGTTCAATATCGCGTCATCCCGGTGTTTAATGGTACTGATGTCGTTTCATATATTATGAACGATGTTTCATGCTCTACGAATCAGGTATTATTAGCGTAACTCTTTTTATGGAAATTATCAACCATTTTGCGTCGTTTTTTCCGCTGTTTTTTCCGCAGCATTGCCGCATTTCCTGCGGTTGGCTTCCTGCGGCCGTTACCGCGTTTTCTTGCGGCTATTCCCGGAGTTCTTTTATGATTCGTTTGAGCGACTCTGTTTCAACACCTTGCGCATTTCGGTTTTGTAGCTTTCGACTCCCGGCTGGTCAAAGGGATTTACCCCGTTGAGATAGCAGCTGAGAGCGCAGACGGTTTCGAAAAAGTAGAACAATTGCCCTAGACAATGGGACGTCAGTTCGGGAATATCCAGCCGGACAATCGGAATGCCCGCCGCCTCATGGGCGGCGATCACGCCTTCCACCGCCGCCTGGTTGATTTCGTTCACGCTCCTGCCGGCAAGCAGTTCCCCGGCGCTATCGGGCACGATGAGATCCCCCGGCGGGTCCAGCACGTTGAGAACCGTTTCAAAGAAGATCTGGTTTCCCTCCTGAAGGAACTGGCCCATGGAGTGCAGATCCGTGCTGAACTGCAGCGCGGCAGGGAAGATTCCCTTCCCGTCTTTGCCTTCGCTTTCCCCGAAAAGCTGCTTCAGCCATTCGGCGAAGAACGCCAGCCTCGGTTCGTAATATTCGAAGACCTCGATGCTCTTTCCCTGGTTCAGCAGGGAAATCCGCGTCGCGGCAAGCAGTTCGGCATCCGAGTCCGCCATCCCCGCCGAAGCCGCCGCGGCTGCCGCTCCCTCCAGCATGGCGGGAACGTCGATCCCGGCCACCGCAATGGGCAGCAGGCCAACCGCCGTCAGCACCGAATATCTCCCTCCCACATCGTCGGGAATCACAAAGGAAGCGTAGCCTTCCCGGTCCGCCTCCTCGCGCAGGGTTCCTTTTTTTGCGTCGGTAATGGCATAAATCCGCTTGCGGGCTTCTTCCCTGCCGTATTTTTTTAACAGCTCATCCTTCAGAATTGAAAAGGCGACGCTGGATTCCGCGGTCGTTCCCGACTTGGATATCACGCAGATGCACAATTCCTTTCCGCGGAGCTGTTCCAGCAGTTCCTTATGGTAAGTGCCGCTGAGATTCTGCCCGGCAAAATAAATTTCGGGGCCTGAACCCGCATCTGCTCGCGGCTCCGCCCGCAATGCGCTGATTGCGGCCCTTGCCCCAAGATAGGAACCGCCGATGCCGATGACGACAAAGGCCTCGCATTGCGACCTTATTTTTTCCGCTGCATCCAGGATGTCCTTCAGCTCTTTTCTGTCATAATCGAAGGGCAGGTTCACCCAGCCCGTAAAGGGCTCTTCTCCGGACCGCAGCTTTTTCTTCGCGGCTTCAAGACTGTCTTTCCAAGCTGAGATTGCCGAGGGTCCGACCAGGGACCTCGAAAGATCCAGTTTTAACGCTTGGTACTCATTCATAGGATTTATTCTCCTCTGTTATAATTCGGCACCAGCTTCTGCAGCCATTTCTTGACCTCCTCATCCTTCATAGCCAGGATGCCGTTGATGCTTTCCTCAGAACAGATTGTCTCTTTTTCGAGTATCTGCTCAAGCTCCGGGGATGGAGGCAGCGGATGCCCTACAAATATCTTATCGTGTGCTGTCTTTTCGATGCCCTCCTCGTCCAGGAGCAGTTCTTCATATAATTTTTCACCCGGGCGCAGGCCCGTGACCTTGATGTCGATGTCCACGCCGGGCACATAGCCGGAAAGCCGGATCAGATTCTCCGCCAGGTCCATGATGCGGATCGGTTCGCCCATATCGAGAATGAAGATTTCTCCGCCCTTCGCCATGGCGCCTGCCTGGATCACCAGCTGGACCGCTTCGGGTATGGTCATGAAATACCGGGTGATTTCCTCATGGGTAACCGTAACCGGGCCGCCCCGCTCGATCTGCTTGCGGAACAACGGAATCACGCTGCCGTTGCTGCCCAGCACGTTCCCAAACCGCACCGCGGAATAAGTCGTCCGGGAACGGGTGCTTTTTTCCTGCAGGATCATTTCCGCCACCCGTTTCGTGGCGCCCATGACATTGGTGGGATTGACCGCCTTGTCGGTGGAAATCAGCACAAAGTTTTCAACGGCAAACTCGTCGGCCAGGTCGACCATGTTCTTCGTTCCGATGATATTGTTGATGACCGCGTCCTTCGGGTTGCTTTCCATCAGCGGGACATGCTTGTGGGCCGCCGCATGGAAGACGATATGGGGCTTGTACTTCATGAAAACTTCCCGCATTCTCTGCCTGTTGCGCACCGAAGTGATGACCACCTCGAACTCCAGGGCCGGCCAGGCGCTCCGGATTTCGTTCATCAGCTCGAACACGGTGTTTTCGTAGATATCCAAAGCGATAAGCTTTCTCGGCCTAAACCGGGCGATCTGGCGGCACAGCTCCGAGCCGATGGATCCGCCTCCGCCGGTGACCAGGACGATTTTTCCTTCGAGATAGCCGCTGATTTCCTTCAGGTTCACCTGCACGGGGTCCCTGCCGAGCAGGTCCTCGATGTCCACGTCCCGCAGCTTGCTGATGCTGACCTTTTCGTTGATCAGGTCGCTGATTCCTGGCAGGATCTTCATCTTGCAGCGGGTTTTGTTGCATTCGTTGACGATTTTCTGGATGGCTTTTCGGTTTGCCGACGGAATCGCGATGATGATCTCGTCCACCTTGTAACGACGGGCGAGCTGCCGGATGGATTCATGGCCGCCGGCAATCTTGACTCCCACGATGCTCCGGTTCTGTTTGTTGGGATCGTCGTCTACGGCGACAACGACCTTTTTCCCCAGATCGGGATGCTGTTTGATATCTTTAATGATGGCCGCTCCCGCGTCTCCGGCCCCTACGACCATGACCCTCGAAATCTCCGCGCTCTGATTGTTGCGCAGCGAGTTGATCAGGCTCCTTATCGCGCCGGGGCTCCTCAGGTCCCGGATGATGCGGTAGCCGAAACGGACGCCTCCGACGAGCACCAGGTCCAGGACACAGCTGAAGATATAAATGCTTCTCGGGAACATCTGCTGCGTAAACATCAGGTAGACGATGCTCGCCGCCGTCGCCGCCGCCGAGGCCAATGCTATTTTTACCAGTTCTTCCGTACCCGCGTACTTCCAGAGGCTCCGGTAAAGGCCGAAAAGCCAGAAAACGAAGAGCTTCACGACGGTTATGGCAACGATGTTGTCGGCGTATACGCTGAAAAATCCCCAGAAGGATTCGGTCATCGTAAATTCGAAGCGCAGCAGGAACGACACGATATATGAGAAATTGATACATAAAATATCTAATAATAATAAGATGACGATCCGCGAAAACTTTACCATAAAAGCGACGATCCTTTCAAAAACAACAATCATTCGGAATTAGTTTACTCTTTTTTCCGGAGATTATCAACTGCTTTGGCCGGCGGCCGTATATTGGCCGTCGTCTTCGCTATAGGGCGGCCGGCCTTGCCGCCATTTGGACTTTACCCGGCGGCCGGCCATGCCGCCATCCGGGCTTTATCTGGCAACCGTGCCTTGACCGTCGGCCGGCACTTCCTTCGTGGCCACCAAGTCGATTCCTTCTTCCATGAAATTCCGAACGATGACCTGGCCGGGCTCTACCGGGGCTTCCACGACGATCTTCGAGATCCGCTCCATGGCCTCCCGCAGCTTTTCCTTCGGGATAAATCCGGTGGTCTTCACGCTGACAAGCGGGATCGTTCCGCCTGTCACCCTGACGGACGAGGTCAGCGTCCGCTTGGGATTTAGAATCTCATTTTTCACATACGTGGGCCCCTTTTCGCACATGCCGCCCGTAAGGTCGTAAGCAATCTCGCAGCCGTTGGGACACATGATGCAGGTAATGGTTTTGACGCCGGATTCGGCCTTTTTCCGCGCGACCTCTTTCTTGCGCGCAAGTTGCTCGGCCCGCTTTTTCCGCATGGTTTGGATCCCCGGCCAGGAAAACCGGCTTTCGCCGGGCCGCTTATCAGAAGCCAGCTCCCTGAGATAATCCTCCACCTTGCCGGCGGTCATTTCGCCCTCCAGCGACACATCGTCCACCAGGTCGTGAACGTATAGGGAATTCCCGCACAGGAATATCCCGCCATGCCAGTCTTCGATCATATCCTCCTCGGGGATCAGTCCCACGGACAGGATCACCGTATCGCATTCATAATGCCTGGTGCTTCCGGGAACAACCCTGCCCTCCGCATCGATTGTTGAGACTTCCACCCCGGAAACCCGTTCTTTTCCGTATATATTGGTTACGATGGAATTAGTAAAAAGCGGGATGTCGAAATCCTCAAGGCATTGAATGATGTTCCGCCGGAGGCCTCCGGGAACATCTTCCTTTTCCACGACGCAAAGAACCTCGCCGCCTTCCAGCGTAATGCGCCGCGCCATGATAAGCCCGATATCGCCGGACCCTACGATGACCGCCCTGCGTCCGGGCATGAGATTCTGAAGGTTAATCATGGCCTGGGCCGTCCCCGCCGTATAGATTCCTGCCGGCCTTGTACCGGGGATCCCCGCAAGTCCCCTGCCGCGTTCCCTGCAGCCGGTGGCAACGATCACGGCGTCGGCCACGTATTCCACTGTTCCCCCGGATGTCTGGACCGTCACGAGGGAGCGGCAGACGCCTTCCGGCAGCCCTTCTTTCAGAGCCCTGACGGAAAGCACCGTGGCTTCCGTAAGATACGGGACCCCGTTTTCAATGATCTTCCGCTCATAAATCGCGGAATATTCCGGGCCGGTATAGTTTTTCCGGTAATAGATCAAGCCGAAACCGTCGTGGATGCACTGGGACAGCACACCTCCAAGCCGGTTTTCCTTCTCAAGGAGAATGATGTTGTCGATGCCCCTTTTCTTCAGGGAGAGGGCCGCTGCCATTCCTGCCGGCCCGCCGCCGATTATGACGACATCCTTTTTAATTCTCGCGGCGGCAGTATCGATGCTGCTCATTCCCGTACCCTCCCCGTAAACATATGACTTCCGAAACCGTTCCAGAGGAGCTTCAGGGGATCGACATCCCTTTTTTTCCGCAAAACCTCGATGATGTTGACGGTGCAAAAGCTGCCCTGGCAGTTTCCCATTGTCACTCTCGTCCTGTTTTTCAAGCCCTTTATCGTAGGGATCGCCCCGATTTGCAGGATCCGGTCATAAGCCGCAAGGATCGCCTCTTCCGTGATCCCCTCGCACCGGCAAATCATCTTTTGGTCTCCCGGCTCCCAGCCGACAGCAGGAGCGCCTCCCGGGCTCCGTCCGCAGGTTGCCGGACCGGGTGCGGATGCTCCGGGCGCTATCCTGGGTTCGGAGACTCCGGAGGGTTCCCCGAAATCCGATGTGCAGGATGCCGAACCGGAGCCGGCGCCTTCCGCAGCTTTGTCCCTTTGCTGGATTTTCTCCTCAGTTTTGTTCCTTTGCAGGATTTCCTCCGTCATCCGGGCCACCATCCTTGCGATGGGTATGGATGCGGTCAGTCCCGGGGATTCGATCCCGACCAGCATGATAAATCCGGGAACCTTCTCGCTCTCCTCAATGACGAAATCGCCATACCCGCCTTCCTCTCTCGAAACCAGCTTAGGCCGGACTCCGGCAAAGCTCCGGATGCAGTCCTTTTTTTCCAGTCCGGGCAAAAGGATCGCTGCTTCCTTTGTCAGCTGCTCCATGACGTCCGTGGTCGTGCCGTATTCCTCGCGCTCCTGGTCGTCCGCGAGATATTCCGCGCTTGGGCCTATCATGATGTTTCCGTGGACGGTGGGAGTCAGATGAATGCCTAGGCCGCCCTCCTTTTCGTTGGGAATGGGATAGATTGGAAACGGCAGCGACTTCGAATGCTTTTTATCCAATATGTGATATTCTCCCCTGCAGGGATAGATCTTATAATCATGGATCCCGGCCATCCTGCAAATCTCATCGGCGAACAAACCCGCACAGTTTACCAAAACGCTGGCACGGTAAACCTCTTCCTGCCCGGTGATCAGATTCCGAGCGGTGACCGTAAATCCCGCGCGCTTTGCCCAACCTGCCGCCAAAGGCTCCGCGGCCTGCGATGCCGTTCCGCCATTGGGCAGCGCAATGCCGACGACCTCCCTGCCGAAGCGGAATTCCGCTCCGCGAACCGCCGCAGCCTCCGCAAGGGCGACGGTATACAGAAACGGATCGAAGATCCCCGTCATTCCGGACCAAAGTGCAGCGACGCCGGCTTCATATCCCAACAATTTCTCCAGTTCCTCGCGGCCGATGATCCTGAGTTCCCGGACTCCGTTGGCCTCGCCCTGCTCTTTCAGCTTTTTAAGGCGCGGTAAATCCTCTTTAAATCTAGCGATTACCAGCTTTCCGGTTTTCCGGAACGGAACGCCCAACTCCGCCGCCTCTTTTTCGAAGCCTTCCGAGCCCTGAACGCACAGCTTTGCCATCAAAGAACCGGGTTTATTGTTAAACCCGGCATGAAGAACCCCGCTGTTCCTGCCGCTTGTGCCAAAGGCCGTATCGGGCTCCTTCTCCAGCACGCCGACAGTGACAGCATTCCTTTTTAATATCTCTCCGGCGACGGCATTTCCCACCGCGCCCGCTCCGATGATCAGTACGTCATACTCTTTCATCGCAGGTTCCTTCCGCATTTGCCCGCATAATTACAATTCTGCGCTTATTTCCATTCACGATTTCCATATTTAAGGCGATGTATTTAAGGCGTTGTATTTCAGGCGTTAGCCCTTATCCTCAACCAGGTAATTCTTCTCTCTGAGCTTTTTCTCTATGGCGTCCAGGATCTCTTCCGAGTCGGCTTCGACCGTATGAAGGTGGACGCCGTCAGTGAGATGCTTCAAGGGGACCGTCCTGTTGTTCCTGAGCTTTTCCACGAAATCGTAGACGTCTTTGCGGCTTTTGAGGCCGAGGCCCGCTGAAAGTTCACCGTAGATATCGTGGATCACGATGACGTCAAGCACCTTGCCGCCGTTATCCACGATGGTGCAAAGCTCGTCCTCGATCTCATCATCCGAATGCCGGACAAGGAAGCAGCGGTTCACCTTCGCATCCTTTTGGTCATAGAGCACATATCCTCTGGTCGTCGATATGATGTTGCGGCTGACCGCCCTGAGCAATGCGATATCCTGCACGATGACCTGTCTGCTCACGCCGAACCGTTTGGCAAGCTCGGCTCCTGAGACAGGCTCTTCGCTGTTTTTCAGGGTCTCTATGATTCCGGCTCTCCGTTCTTCTCCCATCATATTGATCCTGCCTTTCCTGACGCCTGCGCGTCAAAACTCATCCGCATAGACTTTAACCGAACCGCTTTGGTTATCCAATATTATAACGTATATGCAGAAAATTTTCGACTATAGAAAATATTCGAACATCTGCACCAATAAAAAAAGATAGGGATAATTTCCCTATCCGAATCTGGTGGGCAGTATTGGGATCGAACCAACGACCTCCTGCTTGTCGAGCAGGCGCTCTAACCAGCTGAGCTAACCGCCCATATTTGAAGTGTACATGTTGGATTATAGCATGGGTTTTTCCAACTTGCAATCCCAAATTCTAAATGTAAATTATTTTCATTTCCCTGGGTTTCCTTTTCATAAAATCTTAATCAAAATTTAATAAAGAAGTAACCTAAAATCAACATTTCGCGCCCATCTGCATATTGACGGTCAATATTGTAAATAGTACAATGGAGATACTGACCGGCGAGTCAGAATTCACCTGCGCAACCAAGAGAATGGTATGGAATACTTTAAATTTATTAAGCTTTAGGAGGATTTGAGATTAAATGAGAAAGGTTTTATGTACAAGCATTGTGCTGCTGCTGATACTGGGCGGGATAACCGCGGCCTTTGCAGCGGAAGCTTTAAAGGACGCTGGTGCGGCCGCGCCGGACACGCCGGTTGCCGCCTCCACAACCCCTGCCATCGAGGCAACGACAACGACGGCCGCCGCGGGTGCGGCGACAACGGCAGCCGCTGTGAATACGATGACATTGGCTGCCGCGGACACTGCAACTGCATCGTCCGCCTCAGACACTGCGACGCCGGAAGCCGTAATTGCTGTGCCATCGGCCATGGACTTTACCGGAACGCCCATCAAGCTTTCTCTTGAAGACGCCTACAAGAAGATGCTGGCGGACAGTTTGGGCGCAAAGATGGCCGAACTCAACAAGCAGGGCGCCGACGGCGTAGCCAGGGGATACGGGGAAACGGTGCAGAATATCGATAAGGCAATCGATAGCGAAAAACAATATAATGTCGTAAATTGGATGCTTGACACTTCCAATAAAAAGATGCTGGAAGCGAATAAAAAATACGCCGCCGAACAGGGACCGAGAAACTACCAGGCGGAAATCAACAGTTTAAAGAGAAATACCTTCGAGAATTATTATCGATTAAAAGAACTGGAAAACCAGGTGGCCATCGCAAAGGACAATCTCGCGCTGAAGGAAAAGCTCCTGGCCAATACCCAGCTGAAGTACAAGCTGGGCACGGTGTCGAAAAACGACGTGCTGAAGGCGGAAACCGCCGTATATGAGGCAAAGAACGCCCTGCTTGCCGTGGAAAACGGCTTGAAAGCCATGAAAATGGGATTTAACATCTTCATGGGTTACGACCTGCTGCAAAACGTCGTGCTGACCGATACCATCAAGGAGATCCCCCTTTCGACAAAGAGCCTGGACGCTTCCATAAAGGACGCTCTGGCCAACCGCAACGAAATTTTTGAGGCGTCCTACCACCTGGAAATAGCAACGATGGCCCTGGACAACGTCAAGGCCTATCCCCGCAGCTCCTCCACCTATATCAAAGCCAAAATGGCGTTCCTGACTGCGGAAACCGGTGCCAAGAACGCTCCTCTCCAGGTGGAAAGCGATGTCCGGACGAAGTATATGGATATGTACACAAAATATTCGGCGGTTCAGACCGGTAAAAAGTCGGTGGAAAACGCCAAGGAAACGGTGCGTCTTGCCCAGCTGCAGTATGACGCCGGCATGGCGACCATATCCGATGTGGAAGGCGCCCAGCTTGCTTACTACAACGAACAGCTCAACTATTCCAGGGCGCTGCTGGAATACAACCTGGCCGTCTACGATTATGAGCTGGCAAGCACCGTCGGGATAAAAACGAATGCGATTCAATAATGTGAATTAATAAAATGCAATTCAATAATACGATTCAGTAATGTGATTCAACAATTGCCTAATTGCGCACCTGCGCGGGATTCGGCGCAAACCAGACGTGTCAGGTAGTGCATCGTTCATGGTGATAAAAAGAGGACTGTTTAAACGTGGTTGTTTAACAGTCCTTTATTATTATAAATATTAATATTAGCAATTATTTTTGATATTTTCTTGCCGGTACCGGACTAATCCCTCTGCTTGATCAGGCCTCTTGCTTCCTCCAGCTTTGCCTGGGCCTCCAGGGCGAAATAGAGGAAGGTGTCCGCCAGCATGGAGTAGTCCTGTTCATTGGCCGCCATGTAGGCGATGTTTTCCAATATGAGGATATAATACTCGTTGCTCTCCGAGAAAGCCAGCAGAGCGTCATAGGCGGCCTTTTCCTCGTCGGTGAATTCGTCCTGATCTTCGATTTTCTTTACGTCCAGCGTAATGGACTGCGCTTTGCGATAGTTTTCGCTGGCGGAAACTGCGATGGCCTGCTTTTCCTCGGCCGTGGCGTCCTTTATTCTGGTGATCTTCGCGGCGGCTTCATAATATAAGGTTTCCCCCTCTTCAAAGAGCTTCCAAAGCTCTTCGAACACGGCGCGCTCATTCTCACCGGGATCCTTTTTGGCCGGCTCCTTTTCTTTATCTTCTTCCTCTTCTTCTCCGGCCCCTATGCAGATTTTTTTCGCCGCGGCGTCCCATTCAATGGGTTCTCCCATCAAACGGGATATCGCCCTCAGGGGGAGATAAATCGAACCGTTGTAATTCAGCGGATAGACCGTCTGTCTGTTCGCATCCTTGAATGTCTGTATTTCAAAATCGTACATCACGGTCACATCGGGCTTGGAATACCCGGATACCACGCCCGGCTGCAGCATTGACGCTGCGATAATATCGCTTTCATCCGCCCGGACCGCGCAGTCCCTGGGTACCTGTGCCGGTGATTTAATCGGGTTTGATAGGGTTCTTCCGATATATACGGTTTTGCTTGCCGCATCCCATTCGATGGGCTCCCCCATAAGCGCCGATACGGCACGAACGGGTAGATACGTCGTGCCGTTATATATGACTGGATAGACGGTATGCCCGTTGGCATCCTTGAATACCATCCGGACATTGTTCAATTCCACGCAAATATCGGGTTTGAGCCAGAACATGACCTTTTTGGGAACGCGGGCTCCGGCTGCGGGTTCGTCTGCATAAGCTGCGGTCATGCAGGTGCTTATCAGAAGTGCTGTTATTATTGCTAGAATCGCTGGTCTCTTCATATCTGCTTCCCCTTTGTAACCTCATCATTGATCCCAAATACATTACTATATTAACCCACATTCCAAGCGCGGTCAATTGGAGATTTTTCAGGCAGCACCCCGACTCCCCGCATTTTCTGCGGGTCCGCCCCTTTACGCCCTGATTTCCTGCCGCATGAAACAGATATAAGCGACGGCGAAACCCGCCATGGAAAATGCGATCATCGCAACCAGATGGGGCCATATCAAGAGCAAGCTCTGCCCGAAGGGGAGATACCCCGCAATGGCGCCGGCGATCTGTTCCTGCGAAACGATGTTGACCGTACGCACGTTGGGATCAAGAATCGTCGCGGCTGCCTCCCCGAAAAGATAATACGGGGAGAGGCGGTTCAATCCGAGATTAAGGGTATAGTTCTTCAGCAGGTTTTCATAGCCGGCGATGTTGCTGGTGGGATAAATGAAGTTGGCGATCCCGCTCGCAACAAGGTCCATGAAAAGAGCGAAGAACAGCCATACCGAAATCGCCGCCAGCGCCGACGTGGCCGCGTGCCTGCACAGCACCGAGAACAGGATGGAAAGCCCCAGCCAGAAGGAGATATAGACCCACGTGAGCAGTAAAAATGCCAGGATTCTGCAGATCTCCTCGATTGAGGGCGGAATTCCGGTAAAGATCAGCCCGAAACAGCCCATTGCAATCCCCAGCGAAAAAACGACGAGGGCAATCGTGACGGATCCCGCGAGGAATTTCGCATTGATGATGGAATCGCGGTAAATCGGCTGCGACACCAGCCGGATCAGCGTTCCCTGGGACCGTTCACTGCAAACCGCGTCAAATCCAAGCGATATGCCCGCCAGCGGACCGAGAAAAGCAAGGAACGTCACAAAAGAATAGATGGCGTCTCCGCTCGTAGTGAACAGCTTTATAAAGATAAACCCGCTGTCGACATCGGAAATCACGTCGCGAAGGTTCGAGAGAGCCCCGCCCAGACTCGCCGCGCCGGTCACAATGAGCAATGCAAAGATGAGGATGAGGCGCTTGCTGTTAAGATGGTCGGCAAGCTCTTTTCGGAAAAGCATCCGAAAGCCGCTGGACCCGGCCATGCCAAGCACGGGAACGCCAGATCCTGAGCCGCCGCCGGACTCCCGGCCGGTTTTCCGGAAGCCAAGCCCTTTTCCAAGCTCTTTTCCGATAGCCGGAAGCTCAAGCTTTTTTACGCTTGTCAAACGGCCAAACCTTTTTCCAGTTTCCGAAAGGAAGCCTGCCGCCTTCTCTTTTATGTTTGCCGTCTTCACGGTTCTCACCTGCCTTTTCAAAATAACGCCTGTATATCTCGTCAAGGTCGTTGCCCCTCTGATGCAGATGCAAAAGCCGGTATCCGTTGTCAAGGAGCGCCTGCGCGGCGGCGTTTCTTATGTCGGCGCCGGATTGAATCGAGAAGAGATCTTCCCCAACCTTCGTTACGTCCTTTACGCCGTCAATCCCCCGAAGAATCCCTTCAAGCCGGTCGTCGCAGGGTCCGGCCCCCAACTCCAGCAGGAAGTTTCCTTCGCTTTCCAGCTGTTTGCTCAGCTCGTCAATTCGCCCGCAGGCGATCAGGCGGCCTTTGACGAAGATGCCGACCCGGTCGCAGATCTGCTGGACCTGGTAAAGCTGATGGGAAGAAATCAGGATCGTCCTGCCGTCCTTTTCGGAGAGCTCCCGGATCAGCGCCATCAGTTCCCTGATTCCTTCCGGGTCAATGCCCAGCGTAGGCTCGTCCATGATGATCACTTTCGGGTCCTTGATCAGGATGTCGGCGATCCCCAGCCGCTGCTTCATACCTCTGGAATAGGTTCCCACCTTTTTGTCCGCGGCATGGGTCATGTTTACACGCTTTAAAAGCTCTTCAATACGCTTCTCGATCACATCCTCGGGAAGGCCGTTGATCCGCCCCGTAACCCGCAGGTTCTCCCGGCCGGTCAGCTCGGGATAAAACCCCATGTTGTCCGGAAGATACCCTGTGATTTTTTTCACCTCGATGGGGTTTCTGGTGCAGTCTATGCCTGCGATGGTTGCCGTTCCGCAGGTAGGCTCCGTAAGGCCGAGCAGCATCAGGGTGGTCGTGGTTTTCCCCGCCCCGTTTGGCCCCAGGAGTCCGAACACCTCGCCCTCCTCGATGCACAGGCTCAGTTTGTCAACCGCCGTAACGGGTCCGTATTCCTTCGTAAGCCCGTGCGTTTCTATAATCGTCCTTTCCGTCATTTTTATCTCCTCCCGTATTTACGGAAGACGTAAGACAGGCCTCCCGCCAGCGCCAGGATGATGACCACGGCCACAAAGCCCCAGAGCATTGTGGTTTTTACCGTAACGCGGAAATTTGCCTCGCTCGAGGTTTCATCGCATGACGCTGTAATGGTGGTGACATAGTCGCCGGAAATGGCTTCTTTGGAAGGTTTGATATATGCCGTGATCTGCTGCGTGCTTCCCGCTTTCAGCACGTCGATGGAAGGCTTTTCAAAGCGCACCGACCAGCCCTTCGGGGCGGAGGACGTCAAGGTCACGTTCTGCAGATCCACATTCCCTTTGTTGGTTATGGTGAGATCGACGGCCGTTTCCCTGTTGGCGTGGGCATCCAGGCTCAGCCGCCCGCTGGGTGTGGAAAGCTCCAGTTTATATGTTCCGGTAATGACGACCACCAGGTCGGTTGTCAATGTCTCTCCGGCGGAAACCGCAGCGCAGGGGATCGTGTATTTGCCCGCTTCAATATTGGCCGGCGGCGTAATCTCTACCTTCAAGCCCCGGCTTTTCCTGGCTTCCACGGATATGCTCGCAATCTGGGTGTTTTCGCCGGAAGGCTTGAAGCCCACCTGCCATCCGGGGGGAACGTCCGCCGACAGGCTGTAGGATTGCTCCGATGGAGTGTTGTTCACGATGGTCGCGCTGAAGCTGAAGGTGGTGCTGGACGATCCCTTCTGCTCCGGATACTGCACCGTGAAGCTACTGCTTCCGACATCCTCCTTGTCGATGCGGAGCGCCAACTCAAGCGTATCCGTAAATCCGCCTCCGCCGTCCGCTTTCAGCATAACCTTATATGTACCTTCGCCGGCCTGTTCGGGAATCACCACTTTGAATGTGACGACGTCATCGTTTGCGCCGCTCTTTAAAAACACCTGGTCTACCCGGACGCCGTTTCCTTCGAAATATCCCTTCCAGTCCTTGGGTATGGATAAAACGCTCAGCGCCACGCTGCGGCCCGCGCCGCTGCCGTTATAAAAATCAAGATCAAATCCCGGGCTCTCTCCCGCCTTAACCGCGCGACCCGGATATTCCGTGCTCATCTGCAGTCCTCCCGCGGCAAACGATGGAACCGCCGCAAGGCATAACAAGAGGATTGCCGTTGTCACGGCAAGCAGCCGGCGGCCTCGGCCCCGGCTCTGCCTGCCGGCTCCGGCCTGATTTGCAAGTATTCTTACTGACATATCATATCCGCTCCTTTGCTATGAATTTGATCTTAATTTCAGTTAAAATCATAGCGCCATTCCCTTAAAAGAAGCTGAAATGATAAGTTTTCTATCGAAGTTTGCGCAGCTTTACGTAAAACGTATTGACTCCTCCGGAGCTTTCAGCCCAGATCTGCCCCTCGTGGTTTCTTACGATGCCGCTTGCTATGGAAAGCCCCAGTCCATGGCCGTCGCCTGCGCTGCGGGCCTTGTCTCCGCGGTAAAACCTGTCGAAAATCAACTCGATCTGCTCCGGTGAAATCTCCTCGCCTTCATTTGCCACTGCAAGCAGGCAATGTTTCGCATCGTTGCTTTTTAAGCTAAGCGTGACCTTCCCTCCCTGCACCGTATACTTGCACGCGTTGTCGAGCAGGATTTCAACGACCTGCCTGAGCTGAAGCTCGTTTCCCGCGACAGAAATCCCGGGCTCAATGTCGTAAGTGAATGCGCATTCCTTCTCGTAAAACAGCGGTTCAAACAGCAGGCACTCATGCAGCGCCGCCGCGCTAAAGTCTGTCTTTTTCCTTTCCGCCTTCGGGAGCCCGTCGTCCGCTTTCGCAAGGGACAGCAGATTCTCCACCAATCTCCGCATCTGCTTGGCCTCCTCAAAAATGTTGTCCGTCAGGCGCGGGATAATCTCCGGATCATATTGATTTGCCCGGATCATTCCGGCGTTGGTCAGGATGACCGTAAGCGGGGTTTTAAGCTCGTGGGAGGCGTCCGCGACAAAGCGTTTCTGCTGCTGCCACGCGAATTCCACCGGCCGGACCGCCCAGAGCGAAAGCCGGAGGCTGATGAAAAAGAAAACCGCAAGGCTTAGGCCGCCGGTGATCAGGAAATTCCGAATCAGGTTGGCTATGGTTTGGTTTTCGCTGGTGATATCCATAAAGATCACGCGGTTGGAAACCGCGCCCGGTACAAAGTAATACCGGAGGTTATATTCCTCCAGCACGCCGATGTCGGCAGCCATGTCCAAAGAGGATTTGACCAGCATCCGAAAATCGTGCCGGTCCGCCAGGTCAAAATACCGTCCGTTCAGGGAGACGATTTCCCCCGATTTATTCACCTCGACGGAGAAAAACGGCAGCAGCACGTCGATATCGCCTTTTCCGGGCCGGGCAAAATAAAGAGGCTCGTCGGCAAACCTTTTGAGAAGGCTGATGCTGTCCCTCTCCAGATCGAATTTTGCGGAATATAAGATCGTTGTGAAAATCACGGCCAGCATCAACACGGCAAAGAACATATTAACTAACACAAATTTAATCCGGAGTTTCCTGATCATGGTTTCTCCACCTCCAAATGATATCCCTGTCTTCTGACAGCCTCGATGCGGATATCAGATCCGATGTAGGCGAGTTTCTTGCGCAGAAACGACACATATACCTCGACATGGTTTTCATCGGCGTTGGAATCAAATCCCCATACCTTCGTCAGCAAGGTTTCCTTGGAAACGTTGCGGGTCTGGTTGGTCATCAGAAGCCTCATGATTTCAAATTCGCGGGAACTGAGCTGGATCGCGGCGCTGCCGCAGCTCAGCTTGCATGTGGACAGATCAAGGGTGGTGTTGCCGAAACGGAGAACCTCATGAATCGGCTCGCCCTGTCGCCGCAGAAGAACATTCACGCAGGCAAGCAGTTCGTCCATGTCGAAAGGCTTTGTCAGATAGTAGTCCGCACCCGAATTGAGGCCGTTGACCCGGTCTCCCACCTCGGACTTTACGGTAAGCATCAGGATGGGGACGCTGCACTTTTCCCGGCGGAGCCTGCGCGTAATCTCAAACCCGTCCATATGCGGGAGCATGACATCCAGAATGATCAAATCGTAGATTCCGCTCATGGCATAATCGTATCCGTCATTTCCGTCATAGACGGCGTCCGCCAGGTAATGATTCGCTCTGAGCGCCTCCACGATGGTGTCGGCCAGCCGGCGCTCATCCTCCACAACCAATATTCTCATGGGCACAACCTCCTTTTCCAGCAATGCCCTGGCAAATGCGAAAGCGGAAAGCCGCATCTGCAGCCGTTTAAAACAGGAACTGCAATTGCAACTGTTCGGAGCGGAAAGCTGCATTTGCAACTGTTCGGAACAGAAAGCTGCAGCCGCGCCGTTTTGAATTCATTATACACCCAAACCCTTAAACAAAGTTGAAACCCGGGAACATTTTAAACGCATTGATTGCAGGAAACGCCACAGTCTGATATGATAATAGAAAGTTCATTCAAATCCGGTATAACCATGCAGAAATCATCAGAAATCGCCGGAACGACAAGGGGCACCTGCAATGATCCGGGAAAACCAAAGGATATTTAATACCGCACAAATCGTACTCGACATACTGATTTTCATATTGTCGATGACAGGCGCATATTTTTTGCGTTTCTTGTTTTATGCCGGCCCGCGCATCGGGATCGATTTCTATTATAAGATATCCCTCATTGCGATTCCAATTTATCTATTAATCTACAATTACTATCAGCTGTACGAATCCTACCGGGCCAAGCGGCTGATGCTGGAGACCGACAGGATCATCCGATCCAATATCCTGGGCATTATCCTTATCATGATCCTGTCCTTCCTGTTCAAGGAAGTCCACGTATCCCGGATGGTCATCCTGCTGTTCGGTCTCATCAATACCGGGCTCATGACGCTTTCCCGCGTCATTCTCAGGAAAACCCTGCGGATCTTGCGCAGGAAGGGATATAACATCAAGCGGATGCTCATCATCGGCTACAACGATCTGTCAAAGGAATTTGTCCAGAGGATCCTTTCCAACAGGAACCTAGGCTACCACGTAGCCGGTTTCCTGAGCGACAGGTTTGACGGGTACGATTCTTCATCCGATTATAAGAATCCCATCCCGTACCGCGGTGGGCTTGACGACCTGGAAAAAGTCCTTGCTACAGAGGCTATCGACGAAGTCGTGGTGGCGCTGGAATACGACCAATACAACCATCTATCAAAGATTATAGATACCTGCGAAAAGGCCGGAACCAAGGTCAGCATCGTGCCGTTCTATACGAAGTACATTCCGGCCCGGCCCCATATTGACGAAATCGACGGGCTGCCGGTGATCAATATCCGCCATATTCCGCTGGACAACCTCCTGAACAACTGGCTGAAAAGGCTGTTCGACATTTTCGTGTCCCTTTTCCTGCTCATCGTCCTGTCGCCGTTTCTTTTGGTCGTCGCCATCTGCGTCAAGGCGAGCTCGCCCGGACCAGTTTTGTACAAGCAGGAAAGAGTGGGGCTGAACAAGAAAATCTTCACGATGTATAAATTCCGTTCCATGAGGGTGGCAACCGATAATTCTGACAAAACCGCCTGGACCACGAAGGACGACCCGAGAAGGACGAAGTTCGGCGCCTTCATGCGGAAGTACAACATCGACGAGCTGCCCCAGCTGTTCAATGTGCTGAACGGGACCATGAGCCTGGTGGGCCCCCGTCCGGAAATACCCTACCATGTCAACAACTTTAAAGAAGAGATCCCCCTTTATATGGTCAAGCACCAGGTCCGCCCGGGCATAACCGGCTGGGCCCAGGTAAACGGCTTCCGCGGCGACACCTCCATCAAAGGCCGCATCGAACACGACATCTTCTATATCGAAAACTGGAGCTTCCTGTTTGATATCAAGATCCTGATCATGACGCTTTTCAAAGGGGTGAACCATAATGAATGATGGTAAAGGGCCCGTTCCGGCGGACGAAGCCCCTCTCAATACGGGGGATAATCCGCCCGGCAAGAAGAAGATCCTCTTCACCGCCTCCACCATGTCGCATATCGAAAACTTCCACCTCCCCTACCTGAAGGCTTTTGAAGAGATGGGCTGGGAAGTGAAGGCCCTGGCCCTGCCGGTGAGCAAGAGCTTTTTCAGCTTCAGAAACATCCGCGCCATTTTTTCCACCAGAAGGCTGCTGATGGAGGAACGGTTTGACGTGATCAGCTCCCATGCCACTTTGGCCGGGATCGTTACCCGGCTGGCGGTGATGATGACGGGCAAACGGAAAAGGAATATGAAGGTGTTCCATACCGCCCACGGCTATCTTTTCCATGACGACAGGAGCCTGAAAAAATGGGCCTATCTCATCCCGGAAATGATCTGCAGCAGGGTGACCGACGTCCTGATGGTCATGAACCATGAGGATCTTGCCATCGCCAAGAAATACAAGCTGTGCAGGAATCCCGAAAAGTTATACTACATTAACGGCATGGGCATCGACCTCGCCAGATTCCAACAGGTTCGGGACGTCCCCCCGTCGATGGTCAGCGAATGGAGGAAATCCTTCGGATTAAAGGAGAATGACTTCGCATTTGTTTATGCGGCGGAGTTTTCTAAAAGAAAAAACCACCAGCTGCTGCTGAGGGGATTTGCCCGGGCGCTGGATTTATTAAGAAAGGAAGAAGGGCTAGCTGCCGACAGCCTTAAGCTCGTGCTTGCCGGCGACGGAGTTTTGCTGGAAGAAGCAAAAGCCCTGTCCGCCGAACTCGGCATAGAGGACCAGGTTATATTTCCGGGGTACGTCCGGAACATCCCCGAGCTCTATGCCTGCTGCCAGGCCGCCGTTACCACCAGCCGCATCGAAGGCCTCCCCTTCAACGTCATGGAGGCCATGGGCTGCGGCCTTCCGGTTATTGCAAGCGATATAAAAGGGCACCAGGAACTGGTCACCCACGGGGAGAACGGGCTGCTGTTTGAGAGCTGGAATCTTGAACAGTTGGCAGACGGAATCATCGAGATATATAAAAACGCACCCCTCAGGATGCGCTTGATTGATAAGTCGGCAGATAAAATCAACCTTTTTTCAATCGACAATGTGAAGCCGGAGATTATTGAAATTTATCAGTTTACATTGCGGGCATGACTTTTTCTGAAAGTTCCTTGCTTTCACGCACGACCCGATCCATGTTCCAGTACTCAAAATTTCCAAATCGCCCGTGCAGCACCAGACCTTCTCCCTTAAAATACTTTCGGATTCCTTCCATCGTCGGCGTATGCTCCAAATCATAGATAACATATGCATACTTGTGGCGGGTCAGATTTATTATCTCGATATCGGATTCGCTCTTTGCAAATCCGATGGCGCGCACCCCCGCCTTTATGGCGATGAATAAATCCTCCTCGCTCATGCTGTCCACCTGGTCCTTTTCCCTATAGGTGATCTCCACCATATAGGTCGCGCCGTCTCTTTTATATGCGCTGCCCAAAAAGTCCATCTTGGAGATGCGGTGAAAGATAATCTCCTTATCCGGAATCATAAACGCAAAATTGTCTCCGCACAAATCTTCCCTTGTCTTTATAAAAGCAATGATAATCGAGTTGTAGCGGAGTTTTCCGGCCAAGCCTTTTATATCGGATTTCACCCCGTGATATATCCCCGCAAGTTCATTGACCGGTATAGTTGAGATCGCCAAATCAGCCGAATATTCCTCTCCGTTTGCCGACAGGATTTGATATTTGCCGCCTTCCCTCTTTACGGAAACGACTTCGCTCTTCGTATGAATACAGCACTTCGAGGGATCCAGCCTGCGGGCGAAACCCTTTATCACGGATTCGATACCACCCTCGGCGGGATATCTGAAATAAAGCTGATGGAGATAACCGTCCACGGTTTCCCCGTTTGCGCTTCTCATGATATCATCTTCGCCCGGCTTCGGAATCCTGTCTACCATAGAGGTATTCATAAACGACGGATCATATTTCCAGATTTTTTCATTGTACGGCCGAAGATAGCAGTTTGTAATTCCTTCTCCGAAGGTTTTCAGGAAAAATTGCAGCATGTTCGTGGCTTCATAGTGCTCGTAAGGGTTGTGCAGAAAAGATTCAATGCAGTATTTCAAATCTTTCTCCGGCAATTTGGACAGGTCGTTTTCAAACGGGTATTGCACCCACCTGCCCTTGTAAATGATCTGGTTGGACCGGCGCAGCTCGTTTTTATTATCGCCCAAAACATCCAGCATAAGATTCAGCATTTCTTTGTCTTTTGAAAATAAAATATGGGGGCCAATGTCATAAATATATCCATCAGCCCTCAAGCTGCGGCAAAGTCCGCCTATCTCATCATCCTTCTCCAGGATTGTTATATGCGTGATGTCTTCCCGATCCTGCAGGAAGTAAGCCAGACTGATTCCCGCCAGTCCTCCTCCCATAATCACCGCATTCATACGCTAGCTCCTCTCTTCCCGGCACAACGGATTGCATCTTCTTTTACTTTTTTAAAGTTAGACAGCACCATAACGACTACCTTTGGAATTTTTTTTAGCGGCAGCCCCCGGGAAGGCCCGTTTTCCCTTGGCCTATGGCTGACCGGCACTTCGATGCTGGTATAACCCCGGTAAGTCAGACGCACCATAATTTCAAACGAAATGAGATCGGTGCAGATCCATTCGTCTTTCAAGACATCCCGCATCGCTTCAGTCTTGATAAGCTTGAAACCGCTGTCAATATCTTTAAAGTGCGTTCCGAAATAAAGGTTCACCAGGGTATTGAATACTTTTGTAATGACGATACGGTAAAAGGGATCCTTTCTCTTTTCCTTATATCCGCTTACGATATCGTAATCTCCGATACATTCATACATTTTCCAAAAATCCGCCGGATCATGCTTGCCGCTGGAATCCGTAAAAAAGATGACTTCCTTCTCAGGCAGCATGATCGCATCCCTGTATGCCTTTACATATCCTTTTCTCTCTTCACCGCTTATCACCCGCAAGGGCAATTCTTTGCTCAGCCGCGCGAGAATCTCTTTCGTTCCGTCCCGGCTCCCGTCTTCAGCTATAATAAACTCCACGTTGTTCAGTTTTGAGGCGACCTTCTCATAATATTCCCTGATTACCTTTTCAATAATAGCCGCTTCGTTATAGACAAGCATTACGATGGATACGCCCAGGTTATTCTTCATGATCTGATTTACTCCGTTTCCATTAGTTTTGTTTTTCTGAATGATATAAATTTATTTAGAAGATACTGTATTAAAGCCACAATGAATATCGTGCTGATTTTGGTATACAAGATGTTCCAGTCGAGGTATTCTCCCAATGCGATGAGGCCGGAGGATAAGGATAGTCCGAACAAGCCCACACTAAAAAAGGAAATGCCCCGGCGTACAATTTTATCCTTTACTTTAAAAGTGAAATTCAAATTTAAAGTAAAGCTGATGGAAATACCGATCACTACGCTGATGCAGTTGGCCACTACGCTGAATACTCCCAGTTCAAATACCAGAAATGAGAAAACCAAAGTATCAATTCCCGCGCTGGTCGATCCTATGATACCGTAAAGAAACATCTCCCTGATCAGGTGCCGGTATCTTTTAAATATTTTTTTTATCATCTGCTGTTTTTCCTTCGTAAAGTAAATATTTTGCTGCCGATTGGAAATCCCCTGCTTAAAACAGATTAAAAGCGGAGTCGGGGTCTTCATCCGGGCTGTTTCAGACGGTATAAATCTATATCCCTATCCGAAGTGTCCAGATGCTCCGTTTTATAAAGATAATATTTATCCGCTAAAATAGCTTTTATTGCTTCATCTTCAAATTCTCCCCGCATAGTCACCACCCATTTCGCCCTGCCGCTTTTCAGAAAACTCGCGTTTTCTTCCCCGATGGCCGGGTCGATTTTAGCAAACCATTCGGTGAGACCAAAATAACGATAGCATGGCATAATATCGGTCACAAGATACCAGGAAGCATCCACACAGGAAAAATTATACCCCATCACACGGTCCCTTTCATCCGGCGGAATTTCTTCGGATATTCTCCGTGCGGATTCATAGAATTCAGCTGTCGTATCATGATCACGTATTGCGGCAAACCTTTCATAGTGCCTTACACTAGCATAGACAGAAATAACGCAAAACACCAGAATCACCAGCAGGATGCCCCATGCCAGCACCCGTTCCGTGAACAATCGGTTTTTTATCGATATGATTTCTTTGAACATACCCAATGCAATCGGGAAATAAGGAATGCAAAGAACATAGTAATGGGCTAAAATGCTGCCTGTTGTAAGCAGTCGGAATGAAAAAACACAGCACAAGGCGCAGGCGGTTCCCAACCATCGGTCGCAACGGAAACCATACAATATCGAAACAGCAAATAAAATCAACAGAGGGAGCAGATATACCAGCACGTACACCCATTGTGAAATGGAGTAGGTCTGAGCTGTAAGCTCCATGTACTTCAGGTTAAAAAGAAAAACACTGTAAATCATGTCGTAGAAGGCATGATTTGCAATAAAATATATACTCACCGGCAAGAAAACAAGCAACATGCCCAGGAGAAATCCTCCGGCATTCTGCAGAAGATTCCGGTACTCGCTGTTCACAGCGAGCCGTATCGCGATCACAAGGACAAAAAAACAGAGGGCAAATGCGTTGTTTAAACGGATAAAGGCAATGCACATAAAGGAAACGCCGTAAATAAAAGCCCATTGCCAGGGATGCCTGCAAATTTTCTTCCCGGCGCGCTGTGCTTCCTGACATTTTTTGAACCAGAGAAGCTGAAAATACAGACTTACGCAGAGGAAAGGCAGGCTAAACTCTTCCGTCATGCCTCCCCAATCAAGGCATCTGTTCATGACAAGCAGCGTCATTAGGACAAAGATAAAAGCAAGTTTTTCCCTGACAAACAAACGCGCAATTTTGTAAAAGCTTCCTAACGTTATGGAAAATATAACACATTGAATGATGAACATGCTCCATTTACTGTCGCTAATGCGATATCCAAGCATATAAAACAGATGAAATACCGGTCCTTTATGGTCGAAAAGATCCCGGTAGGGAATCATGCCCCGGCTCCATCCCTCGCCGAAAACACGAAACATTATGACATCAAAACCATAATATCCATCGACAAGCGGCGTCGTGGACAGCGAATGCAACAACAGCCAGATTGATCCGATCCCAGCCAACAGGATGAAATATATAAAAGATTTACCGCATATTTTACTGCCTATATTACAGTCTATTTTACCGCTTCCCAATTAAATCTCCTTGCTGAGCTTTTTTTACCTTTTCCCGGTCTTAAATTTCTCTGCTAAAAATATATTATATCATATCATTCGTCATATTTGAGCCTATATAAATCCATATCCCGACCCGTAATGTCAAGATGTTCCGTTTTATATAGATAATAATTATCCGCCATAATGGCTTTTATTGTTTCGTCTTCAAATTCTCCCCGCATGGTCACCACCCATTTCACCTTGCCGCTTTTCAGAAAACTCGCGTTTTCTTCCCTTATCGCCGGATCAATTTTGGCAAACCATTCGTTGAGGCAGAAAATACGATAACAGGGCATAATACCGGTTGTAAGGTACCAGGCTGCATCTCCGTTGGATAGATTGTATCCGATTACGCGATCTCTTTCGCTTAAAGGGATCTGGGCCGAGATCTTCCTCGAAGCTTCGTTGAATTCATCAATTGGATTATTGAAGATTTCCGTTGCTACCCAGCTGACTCGGATTGAGCTGTAATGAACAGAGGCTGCACATAATACAGCGATTGCCATCCAGACGCCCCATCTAAACAGCCGATCAGGGAAAAAAACCTTCTCCGGAACAATTTCTTTCAGCATTCCCAAGGCGATGGGAAGATACGGTATACAGATGACGTAGTAATGCGGAAATATGCTTCCGGAGGTCAGTAGCCGGAATGAGAATACGCAGCATAAGGCGCAGGCAATACCCAGCCATCGGTCGCGGCGTAAACAATACAATATCGAAACGGTGAACAGGATTAACAGCGGAAGCAGCAGATAGAGCGCATAGACCCACAGGAACAGGGAATAACGTTGAGCTGTGGCTCCCATGTACTTAAGATTAAAGAGAAACACACTGTAGATCATGTCGTAAAAGACGTGATTTATCAGAAAATATATGCTCACCGGCAGAAAAACAAGAAACATGCCCAAGAGAAACCCGCCGGCATTCTGCAGAAGATTCCGATATTCTCTGTTTACTGCAAGCCGAATCGTGATCACAAGAACGAAAAAACAAAGAGCAAATGCGTTGTTTAAGCGGATTAAGGCAATGCACATAAAGCAAATGCCGTATAGAAAAGCCCATTGCCAGGGGTGCCGGCATGTCTTCTCTCCGGCGCCCTGCGCTTCCCGGCAGTTTTTGAACCAGCGAAGCTGGAAATAAAGACTTACGCAGAGGAAAGGCAGGCTGAATTCTTCCGTCAAAGCCCCTTCATCGATACATTTGGCCATAGCAAGCAGTGTCATGCAGGAAAAGATAAAAGAGAGCTTTTCCCCTGCGAACAAACATGCGATTTTATAAAAGCTGACTACCGTCACGGAAAATAATATACATTGAATGATAAATATGCTCCATTTGCTGTCGCTAATAGAATATCCAAGCATGTAGAATAAAAGAAATATCGGCCCTTTGTGGTCGAAAACGTCCCGATAGGGGATCAGTCCTTCACTCCATGCCTTACCCACAACACGAAACGCCGCGGCGTCATAGCCGTAAAATCCATCAAGCAACGGCGTAGATGAGCGTGAATGCCACAGCAGCCAAATCGTTCCAAGTACGACTAATATAGCAGGATAAATCAAAGTGATACTACTTCTTTTGCTGCTTCCCAATTCCATTCTCCCTTGAAAGTATTATTTCTTTAAATGCTCTATCCCGCACAGATGCTTATAAAACATACTCATCATCAAGTGATCGAAGATCATATGGATATCCTCCGCAACCTGCATGCTGTTCACGGGTGCATGAAGTGAAATGTCGCACAACTGCCTCAACTTGCCCCCGTCATATCCGGTTATGCCAATCACTTTGTTGCCTTGCGACTTTGCATATTCCACAGCGTTGATCACGTTTTTCGAATTGCCGCTTCCGGAAATCGCAATTACGATGTCTCCAGGCTCTAATTGGCCTTTCAGCTGAAAGCGGAATACTTCGTCATAGCCGATATCATTCGCGATAGCCATAATTGTAGCGATATTATCGTTCAGGCAATGAAAGCGAAATTTTTTTTCGACATACTCCGAAACGCCTTTATTAAAATCGTTCTGAAAGTGCGAGGCCGTGGACGCGCTTCCGCCGTTCCCGAAAATGTATACTCGACCGCGACGTTCCCAGACTTCAAGCAAAAGGTTTAAAGCATCGTTGATCGCATCAACGTCAAGCTTTTTCAAGGTTTCGATCTCGCAGGAAATATAATCTCGGATATCCTGTTTAAAGTCCATGTTTATTCCTCCAAAATTTTACGGACTGCGTCCAGAAGATTCTCACTGACGAAGTCCGGCTCATCATCGTACTTTCCGTCTCTTCCCGCTTCTCCGGTCAGCACCAGCGCCGTTTTTGTTCCGGCATTCTTGCCTGTGCGAATATCCACGGTTGTATCTCCGACAAACCATGACCGGGCCAAGTCGATATTATATTTTATCACACATTCCTCAATCAAACCGATGTCCGGCTTGCGGCACCGGCATATAATCTTGTAATCCGGATTTTCCTCAGGATAACCTTTGTCGGGATGGTGGGGGCAGAATCTGACGTCGTCGAAAAACACTCCCTCTCTTCCAAGAAGCGTTTTCATTTTATTGTGAATATTTTCCACGTCCTCCACACCGCATAGCCCTCGTGCCACTACCGGCTGGTTCGTAATTACGATAGCCAGATAACCCGCACGGTTCAGTTTTCCGACAGCCTCAGCGGCGAAAGGATATAGTTCAAAGTCTTCTTCTTTGTACACAAGGCCTTTCGATACATTTATGGTTCCATCACGATCCAGGAATACGGCTCTTTGCTTGTTTTTAAGGTTGCGGGCTTTCGGGATTCCGCTCATAAGCTCCTTTTCCGCCGCAGCGATACGATCGGGAGTCCCTACATCCTTAACATATTCCGGAGAACGGTAAGCGTATATTCTTTCCCCTCGTTCCGCCATGGGCAATAAAAGATCCTTTTCCAGATCGGTCTTTACAGGGGCCTCTATTCTTTCGCAGAAAGTCTTATCGAGCAAGTACAGGCCGGCGTTTACGCAATTGTCGTACCAGTAACCTGAACGGTCATTATTCTTGGAATCAAAAGCGATGACCCGGTCTTCCGTATCCGTTACCACCAGATCAGAATCGTAAGGATGCGAATTTGGATGGACAAATAAAGTTGCTTCCGATTTCTTATCGTAATGGAACTTCGTCATTCGATCCAAATCGATATCGAACAGCACGTCGCCAAAAACCAAAAAAAACGGTCCGTTATCCAGCATGTCCCGAACGTAATGCAAGCAACCCGCACTTCCCAAAGGCTCCGTCTCCCGGAAGTACCGGATGTTTAGGCCATACCGGCTCCCATCTCCAAAATACTCTATAATCTTTTCTCCCAAGTGCCCGACGGCTATCACGATCTCTGATATGCCGTTGGATTTCAACTGATCAATCTGCCATTCTAAAATGGGCTTGTCCGCAACAGGCGCCATAGGTTTGGGGATCTCGTCCCGGGTTAAAGAAATAAGGCGCGTGCCTTTGCCTCCCGCCATGATTACAGCCTGCATTACAACACCCTCTCAACGGTGAGCGCAACAGCCTCATCGGATGTGAAAGCTGCCTTCCAGCCCGCGGCATGTATTTTTGAAAGGTCATACTGGAAAACAGGCACATCACCCTTCCAGCCGCCACGCCCGCCGGTGTAATGATACGGGATCCCTTTTAATCCCATTTTCTCACAGACGATATCGGCAATCCGCGTAACCGATGTCTGCGTCTCGACGCCGACGTTGTAGACCGTCATTCCCTTCGGAGCTTTATGAAATTGCTTTATTGCGTCAATTAAATCGGATACATACATGTACGGCTTTGTTTGCGTGCCGTCACCTAAAATGCAAAGTTTGGTCGGGTCTTCCCTCAATTTTCTTATAAAATCAAATATTACGCCGTGGGTAAGCCGCGGGCCGACCACATTCGGGAACCGAAACACTAGTGAGTGAAAATCGTTCATATAGGTGTAAGCGGATATAAGGGCCTCGGCACCCAGCTTGGCCGCGCCATAATAAGAAATCGGCTCAAGAGGAGTAGTATCTTCTCCTACCTCCGCCCCCATCTTTTCGCCGTAAACGGCCGATGTAGATGAAAAAAACAAGTTCTTTACCCCATTTCTGCGCATGCATTCCAGTATGCTGAACGTGGTGGTATAAGTGTTTTTATATTCAATCGCCGGGTTTTCCGCGCTCGCTTGGATATCCGAATTTGCGGCAAGATGATAGACATATTGAATCTTCTCTTTTGCAAATATTTCGGAAAGCGATTCCGTATCGCAAAGATCCAGTTCATAGAATTTAAACTTCGGGTTTCCATTCAAATGTTGAATATTCTCCCGCGCCCCGATGAAAAAGTTGTCGACGCAGACAACGTGGTTGCCTTCCTCAATCAGTGAATCAATCAGATGGCTGCCTATAAATCCGGCGCCTCCTGCCACAAGTACTTTCACTCTGAATCCTCCCTGATATTACGTTGGTTTTTTCCGGTTATTCCCAGTCTTTCTCTCCGACATAAATTACTTTCGTTCCTCCGCTTTCTAAATCAAACGGGAGTTCCACCAAAGAACTCAAGGCCGACCTCAATCTTTTTTGTTTTTCCTTTTTACAATAGAACAATAAGAACCCGCCGCCGCCGGCGCCAAGAAGCTTGCCCCCAAGCGCGCCGTTCTTAAGCGCCAATTCATAATGATCGTCGATCAGCGGATTTGATATTTGGCTTGCGAGTGTTCGTTTAAGCTGCCAGCCCTCATTCAATATCTCGCCGAACCGGTCAAGGTCTTCATTATGCATAGCCTCACGCATTTCGTGAGCAAGTTCCGTCATTCGGACAAGGTTTAAGAACTTGTCCTCTTCGCTCACGATATTTTGGCTTTGTTCCTTCAGGATTTCCGATGCAGAGTGTGTCAATCCCGTATAAAAAAGCAACAGGTTGTCATTCAGTTGTTCATATGCTTCCCTGCTCATTATAATGGGTTCAACTTCAACCGTGTCGTCCCGCCTGAAGCGTATGAATTTGAGTCCGCCTATGGCAACGCCATATTGGTCCTGTTTGCCAATCGGTTCGCCCAGCTTTTCAATTTCGACCTCGCAGGCCTCGCGGGCGATTCTCTCCTGGGAACAATATTTACCTATAAACGCGTTTAACGCAAGAATCAGTCCTACTGTATATGCGCTGGAGGTGGAAAGCCCGGTACCGGAAGGCACGTCCGCCGTGCTTGTTATTTCCAATCCGGAAAGGCCGTAATCCAGAAGAAGCTGCCTTGCGATCGGATGCTGAATCTGTCTTACGTCAGTTACATTTTCGGTTTTGGAGTACTTTATCGTGGTTATCTCCCGGTTAAACGAAGGATGAACGGCAATATACATATATTTGTTTATGGTTGCCGAAAGTACGCATCCTTCGTGCTTTCTGTAGAAAGACGGCAGGTCGCTTCCTCCTCCCGCAAAACTGATTCTGAATGGCGTTCGCGTAATGATCATAGTATTATGTTTTTCTCCTTCAATATTGATTGAAATGACAATGCCTCTACCACAAAGGCGAGGCGAATATACTATCCAAATTTTTCTATAATCTTTCGTATACAGCAAAATTCTTCAAATCCCTACGATAAATGATATAATATATTTTTCTCTATCGTCAAGGTCTTCGATCTTAGGCAGTTTGATTAAATTGGAACATTCAAGCTTGTTTCTAGATTATCCTATTAATGTGTAATGCGGGACACCCTCCTTAAATTTCTGCTAGGATCAATTTCTTATTTATTAGGGCGTCTACTTTCTCCTTTAACCAATTTGTTATGGGCATTTCCATAAAATAAAATACGGTGCCCGACACCAGGCATATTACGAGGCTTATTACCAGTTGAAGTCTGCGATCATTTATGTTACTGTATACAAACCCTGACGCACAGTAATAATATACCATCTGCGATGCTTTACCAAATAGTTCCAACAGCTTGCAACGTAATTTTACTTTTTTCACTATCACAGCCATTATAGAGATAATATACATACTACTTAGAAAACATGTTCGGGTCCAATCAATCAATATTCTTGGCTTATAGCCCCAATAACAAGTCATACAAAGGAATAAGCTTCCAGCAAAAAACACAAGAAAAAACACTTTTTTAATGCGGTACCCGGATGCCAGATAACAACCGAATGCTATTAAGAATATATACCGGAATACCAACAGTCTGTAATCTGCCGGCGACAATTGATGATGCCATTCCGTTCATAAGACTTATAGTAAACATAGCCGGAAATCATTATGAAAATAGGAACAGCCATATCAACCCACCATGGAAAAAGCATTTGGCGTCGTTCAATGTCCGTCCATGCCCAATGTGTCATTATAACCATAATAATGCAAATTCCCTTTAGTAAATTGAGGATATGTTCTCGTTCCTCAGTATTCTTTCTCTCCTCCATTCAACCCTCCACAAATATTGACGTAAGCAAAGCGTTTGCCGTATGAATTAATCCAGCAGTTTCTGAATGATATCGATCATTGCTCCAACGTTCTTCATTTTATAGATATCGTCCATACTAAATCGAATATTAAATTCTGATTGAACTGCCGTTATAAGATTGATGTGCATCAATGAATCCCATTCTTCTATATCTTCCGCACTTGTTGTATCATCAATATCAAGCCTGTCGTCATCAAATAAATCTCGGAAAATGACCGTTACCTTTTCTAATATTTCTACTCTGCTCATGATTTACTCCTTTTAACTGTTCACTTTGATTACATGATTTTTAGCCTCATAACCTGTATCAATGTTCAGTTCCCATACTGTGTTGCCGGCGGCATCCTCAGAAATCTTGGTAAAGCCTTGCTTCTCATAAAAATCACGCACAATACCGTTCTTGGTAGTTGGATAATAATAACCTTTAATCGTTTTGATGCCAAGTGCCCGACTTTTTTCAACCAGAGTATCCATCATTGCGAATTCCATATCACGCTTGAGTACTCGGCAACTCATCAGCCAAAGAATGATGTCAAGACTCTTTCCTTCGATTTTTCCAATTACAACAGCCACAATGCCGTTATCTCCGAAACAGTCTTCCAATTTCCCGTATAGCGCAATATAATCGGGATCCTCAGCAATTTGCTCGAGTTCCACCTGCGTGTATCTGCGTGTCGTCAAATTAAATTGATTGCTTTTATTGGTCAACTGGGCAATGCGAGGCATATATATGCTTTCAAACGGCTTAACTTCCGCTCTCATTCTGAGAGAAAGTAAGTAATCCTTATAATCGGCAAAGGAGCTTTGCAACTGTGTGCGTTTAATATTTTCTTTATACATCGTGTTGCGGTTCAAGTCATCTTTTGAAAAAACTGTTGTCTCAAAGTAACCTGCACGATCAATTGTATATATATAGTTTTCAAGCTTTCCCAGTTCGTGAACCGCAACTCCGGACACTTGCTGACGGATAAGTTCTCGTTCTGCCGGATTGTCATCAATAAAGACGAAACTCTCCGGCAACAGTGTCAATTCCTCAGCTATTTGGACTAAGTTTAAGCTCTTCGGATCCCAATTTGCTTTTATAATGGTAAAATCGTCCGGTTTCAGGATCATTTGAGGATGATTCAATCCCGCTATTGCATTTTCATAATCATTTTTAGAAATAACATTAAGTAAAACGCCAAGCTTCTGCTTATCTTTCAAATACTGCTGAAATTCCATATAAGCCTGTCCGATGGCAGTTTCTTGTCCCAATTCTAGATTTTCAACGCCGTCATCCCCCACAACACCACCCCAAAGAGTGTTGTCAAGATCAAGAGCAATAGCTTTCTTGTTTTTACCAAACAGGGATTTAATGATATTGGCAATGTTGTAAGCAAGTATAGGGATTGCATCTATACAAAGCGCATATTTATACATATACCAGTAAAACGGATCAGACCATTCTCTTAAGCCGTAATCCGCAGACTGATAATTAATATCATTGATAAAGAAATTATTATGGCTCTGTGCATATTCATAAAACTTCATGTTCAGTCTTGTAATAAAATTCACGCGGCCATGAATATTGCTGGCATCTTGATTGCCCATCAGGCGATAATACGGATATTCAAAGTTGTTTTGAATAATGGGACAGTGATAGGTTGCGCTTAGTCTCTCCCACATTGCCTCAAAATGTGAATATGTTTGTTCCAATAATTCATCTATCGCTGCACTGTCTTGATCCGGTTCCGGATATTTCATTATGTTTCGGTTGGAAGTGTGAATATAAATGACATCTGGTTTCAATGCAATAAGCTCTGCATTGCCAAACATTGCGTCATGCCAGTATTGCCCAAATTCCGACTCAAAAAATACAGGCCGGATACCATAGTTGAGTAAAAACAGTTCCAGCATATCTTTAATATCATGCGTTGTAGAACCGCCAAGGATCGCGATGTGTTTTTCACTCAAATCCTCCTTTTTCAGCAGTTCCTTTTTCAGCGATTTTCGTTTACGCATAATTAATTGACTGTCAAACGGATACTCCAGCAGATTATTCACTGAAAGCCCTCCCTTTATATACGTTAGATTAACTTGGTCTATCTTGATCACCGTCACCTTTGAAAAGTACAATATTTGAATCTGTGCTGCAATAATAAATCTTGACATTTTCACGCACAAATGGCGCGAAGTAATCTGGTATGATATTTCCAGAATCGGATACCTTAATCCAGCCCGCCTGCAATAATAGCTCATCAGGGATACCAACTTCAAAAACGTCTGCATATTCCGAATCTGTATCGGAAAGCAACCGATCTATCAGGGCCGTCGCGTGTAGGATCCCGTCCGGTTTTCCTATACAGTCAATAAGCCGTAACGCTTTCGCCGATTGATACTCCTGAACCCTGAATACCAAAACGGTGTTTATCGCCCCTTCGGGTTGATGAAGTCCAAAAAGCCGATAGCGGTATACCGGATGATAAAAATATCGATGCCTGATATACCAAGGTTCTTTATATGGTTTCACTGTTTCTCTAGAATACTCTGCAATATTAAACTTGGTTTGAAAATCCCTAAATGTATTAAACTCCGACCAAGACCACTGTTCCACGCTGACTTTAGGTATTGTCGCATTGTTTATTTTAGCGATATGATAATCTTGCCTACTGCCCAGACGATACCACTGTATTAATTCTCCTACATGGTACCCCAGCCATTGATAAAGCGCCATTACTCTTTTATTGATTCCCGAGCAAGCAATGATTCGAGCATTGATATGATCCGCAAGAAATTGAAGTAAATCCACCCCGAGGAGAGGATTATCCGTATGCACTACTTTCCACAATGCAAGCATAATATCTGTTTTTTCTTTTTTTCCATATGGGATAAAACCAAGGATGCCATTGATCTCACCGGAATCGGCTTGAGAGATGACAAAATTGACCTTCTTGCCCATACGATACTGGTACTCAAAAAAAACTCTGTCACGAGCTAAAATATGATTTTTCTTCCAATGTTCATCAATAAATCGCATGATTGAAGGTATATTTTCGTATTCGGCAAATTTTATCATATTACATCACTCTTTGTGTAAATAGTTATTGCTTTTAGGGGGAAAATCGTTTGTATCAAAGCGCGGAATTTTGTATATATCATCCTTTCCAGGTCTGTAAGCAGCCACAACGGTTGTAAACCCGGAAGTGGCACCCAGTTCCTTCACCGTACGTATCACATCGTCACTATAGGAGCCATACGGATAACAACAGGCCCAATCGTCAGGGTCAATCACATCACGAAACACATAGAGGGCTTGAGAGATATCGTCGCGCAGTTGCGCCTCGGACAGGCGGTTCATCCAATAATGATCATAGCCGTGAATGCCGAATTTCATCCCGTATTTTTGCATCGTCTTTATTTGGCTCATGTTCATATATAACTCATCAACAAAGGCTTTTTCGTTTTCAGTAACAAACTTCCGAAACAGTTCATCCGAAATGGCATTGCGCACTTGCTCGGGCAATTCTACTTGCAAAGTTCTTTTTACAAAGATTGTATCTTCATCATCAAATCTATTTTTAACCGCTACTTTCTGGTATATCTCCTTATTGGACGGGTAATCGAATTCCGTACCGCGATAATAATTCATTCTGTCAAACAACTCGGCTTTGATTTCCTGAATATCAGCGCTAGCTAAAACAAAATGGATTTTATTGACATCGAGTACTTTTTTCTCCCGAATAATTTTCCCAGGCATCGAAAAAACACCCCGGATTCCGATGCGGTCCAGTATGGGGAAAACATTAGTATAATGGTCAATATAACCATCGTCAAAAGTCAAAACGACACTTTTTTCCGGCAACTTGTCCCCGTTTTGGACAACATCATCTAACGTCACAAACGTGAACCCGTTATGCTGCAAAAACTGCAACTGGCTTTCAAACTGGTAAAGTTCCAGACCTTTGATTTTCGGATAACGGCTATTCAAGATCTGCCTCACATAGTGGTACATGATAAAATACATAACAAGCTCTCTCTTCTATTGCTTATTTTTCTTCATTATAAATTCTGCAAGCATAAAATCAAATTCGTCATCAATATCTACAGAACGATTTTTTGGCATGATATACGCATAGCAAGATTCATCATATAATAACTTTCTGTCCGTTTGAAGTTTCCTCGTCGAAATCAGGTAAATCGCACCATTAACCCGATAGTAAGTTTCCAACTGCTGGCGGGGTCTTAACATATCTGAACTGATAAACCCATCCATACAACCGCTTGCTGGCAATGTATTACACCACAGCGGGGAGTACTCTGTTTCACAGATGGATACCACTGCTTCTGCCTGTTTCTCTTTCATGATTTGATATCCTTTTTGAATGTCTTCAATGGTTCGCAGAGGCGAAGTGGGTTGAAGAATCATTACAGAATCATAGGACTGTCCTTGTTCTGCATACTTTTGTAACACTTCAATTACCACATCCCACGACGAGGCAGAATCGGAAGAAGTTTCGGCATTTCTTAAAAAGGGAATTTCAGCACCATATCGCTGTGCTATCTCTGCATAATACACAGAATCGGTTGAGACGTGAACCGTGTTAAAGCAGCCTGATCCAATCGCCGCCTCAATAGAATAGGCGATAAGCGGCTTCCCATTCAACAGTCTTATATTTTTGTCTTTTAACCCCTTTGAACCGCTTCTGGCGGGAATAATCGCTATATTACGCATCATCATCCCTCAAAATGAATATCATAAAAAGACTTCTTTATACTTGTTATATTGCATGAAATAAATTGACAAACCTCTTTATAGATTTTTTCAGAAGTATTTCCGTCGCCGTAAGGGCACTTCGTATTTTCAACAATTACTTTAAATGCCGGACTCAGCGCTTTTTCCATTGCAGCTGCGATGCTGTCTTTTTGCGGTGAACAGCAAATAATGCTGTCTGTCAACATTCGGCCTTTTTGGCGATCACCAATATTGACTGTTGGGATATGCATTGCTGGCGCTTCCGTTATCCCGCTTGATGAATTGCCTATTATCATTTTCGCGTACTTTAACGCGGTCAAATAACGCCGTACGCCCAGTGATGGCACAACATGCCAATTGGTATGCTTTTTCGCCTCCTCGTCCCAAATCCGGTTGATGGTTCTGCCGCCAGCATCAGCGTTGGCCTTCGTAATAATAAATTTCATTTCAGGGAACAGGTCCATTGCCCGTATTAGTTCGCAAATTTGTTCTTCGATTGTATTTTCCTCAAGAGTAACAGGATGAAAAGTCACCATGCAATATGGCGCGTCATCCAACCCAAATCCAATATTTTCCTGAAGTTCGCTTAGCGTTAGAAGCGGCAGATGCAAGATATTCTCAATGCCAAGCGCTCCCACATTGAAAACGCGCTCCGGAGCTTCTCCAAGCTGTATCACTCGGCGACGGTATTCCTCACAAGCTGTGAAATGAAGATAGCTCATCTTAGTGATGGAATGGCGCAAAAATTCGTCAATCGCACCCTCTGTTGTTTCCCCGCCGTGAATATGGGCAATCGGTATGCCAAGGATCGCTGCGGCAACTGCAGCAGCGAAAATCTCATATCGATCTCCCAGGATAATAAGCAGTCGTGGGCGATTGTCTGCAAAATAATCAGTAAATGCGCTGAGTGCTTTTGCGGTAGCTTTAGCCATTCCCACCTTGCTGTCTTCTTCAGTAAGCACGGGAATGCGGGCATGCGGCAAAAATCCTGCCTGTTCAATCTCATTTTGTGTATCGCCAAACTCTTTACTGAGATGGCTTCCCGTTACTACAAGACGCAATTCAATTTTCTTATCATTGTTCAGACGGTTTAAAAGCGGTTGTAAAAGCCCGAATTCAGCCCTCGTGCCAGTCACGACACAAACAGAATGTTTCATAATTCAATCATCTCATCTTCTTCGAAATCCCTTATAGCGGCAGTTCCCAAAACTTCAAACCAACGCATCGGGCTAATGCCGTTTCCCGGCCGTTTTGTTGTCAAATTATTCTCTGTCAACAGTTCACCTTTCTTGATTGGGGCTGAGGCTACAATACTCTTACGGACAACGGCAATGTTCTTTTTTTCCGAAGGGGTAACCGTTTTTTTACCCGTACCCAACGCTTTTTCAATATTCCGGATGCTCCTCACCATTTGAGCAAGTTCCTCAGGCTCCAAACTAGCTTTATGGTCTGGCCCTTCCATACTGCGGTCAAGTGTAAGATGTTTCTCTATCACGGTTGCCCCCATTGCAACTGCCGCAATCGGTACTTCAATACCGATTGTGTGATCCGAGTAACCGACATCAACGTTAAAATATACGCGCAACGTCTCAATGGCTTTCAGATTAACGTCTTCAAACGGGGTCGGGTATTCTGTATTGCAGTGCAGAAGTGTTATTTTCGGTGTACCGTGAGACTTGAGAGCATCAATAGCGGCCTGAATCTCATCAAGATCACACATACCGGTAGACATTATTACCGGTTTTCTTGTTTTCGCAATAGCAATCAAATATGGAAGGTTTGTAACCTCTCCCGATGGAATTTTCCAAAAGGGCATTTCCAAATGATTAAGGAATTTGATGCTATCTTCGTCAAATGGGGTTGAAAGGAAAGTGATCGATCTTTTGTCACAATAAGCTTTTAATTTTTCAAATTCCGAAAAACCCAATTCCAGTTTTTCTATCATTTCAAGCTGAGACGCATTCGCACCTGTGGTTTCCTTTTGATACTCAGCTTTTTGAGCACCCCGGGTGACAAGATTTTTGGATTTAAATGTCTGAAATTTAATACAGTCAGCACCCGAATTTTTTGCCGCATCAACCAGTTTACACGCAAGATCAAAACTGCCGTTATGATTGACACCCGCTTCCGCAATAACAAAAACACTCATCGTTCTTTCACCACCCGGGCCGGATTTCCATATGCTTTAACACCATGAGGCAAATTTTTAACAACTACACTTCCTGCCCCCACAAGCGTGTTGCTGCCGATTTCAATCTGCTGCCGGACGACAGACGCAGCACCAATATGGGAGTCGTCGCCTACTCTGACTTCACCGCAAAGCAAACAGCCCGGACTTATATGAGAAAAAGACCCTATCGCACAGTTATGTTCTATGATTGCGCCTGTATTGATAATTGCACAAGCACCGATATGCACTTCCGCATTAATAACAACCCTCTTGCCAACAAATATGCCGTTTTCCAATACAGCGTATGGACTAACAACCGAGGTGGAATCTATAATTGTCGGAATATGAAAACCGATATCGCAAAGCAAATTATAAATGCGCCGTCTTGCTGAAGTATTGCCGATGCTTCCAAGCGTAATAAATGCATTTTTCCAACCAAGCCGGAACAACTCCTGAAGGTCCGAATCTGTACCGACTATCGGTATTCCCATAACTGTTCCAGGCATATAGGCGGCATCACGCTCAATAATCCCAATTTCATCGTAAATGTTAAGGTTTATAAGAGTATCCAGCACAGATATGCAATGACCGCCACCGCCAACAAGGAGTATTTTCCTACTCTCCATACAGACGTCTCCTCATATTCTCAAATTCCGTTAATTGACCCATATCCAGCCAATCATGCTCGCATACAGGGTATGCCGCAACCCGCCGTCCCTTTTTACGCTGTTTTTCAATGATGTCTGGAAAGCTCATCTCAACATTCTTTTCAATGTCTGCTAAGACGTCCGGTTCGACAACGTATATGCCGGTGTTTGTCAAATGAGAAAGTTCGGGCTTTTCTTTCATGGAAATAATCTCACCGTTTTTTCCTATTTCAATCACACCGTAAGGAATTGTAGTATTTTTATAAGCACATACCATCGTAACCACATTGCCGTGATCCCGATGAAAACGAAGGATGTCATCATAGTCCGATAAAAGTATGACATCACAATTCGTTAAAAAAAACGTGCTGTTGACTTTTTCGCATAACAGTGACAGTCCCCCGCCGGTACCAAGAGGCTCATCTTCGTCATACCAATGTACATTGTATCTCCGTTCATTTTCAGCGAAGTACGCCTTGATTAATTGTTTTTTATAATTGACAATGACATGGAAATCATTACAACCATATTTTTGAAATTGGTTCATAATATGCTCAATAATAGGCAAGTCGCCTACAGGAATTAAAGGCTTGGGCAATATCTTCGTATAAGGTTCAAGCCGCGTTCCCTTACCTCCTGCCATAATTGCAACCGGTATCTGGAGTTGTACCGTTGGCAAAAGATTCTCTTCTGATTCCAGGATAACATCTTTTATTAACCCATCTGTATTGATAACTGGCACCGCAATACATTGTTTTGCTTTTAGAAGATTGCGAGCACTTTCACGACTATGAGCAATTATGGGTTTATGATTACCGGCAGCATCCACTGCATCGTCTAATTGCCCTCCCGCGAGGAGATAGCGCCGTATGTCCCCATCAGTCAAAGAAGCGATCAGTCGATCTTCTTCAACAATAAAGAGTATTTTTTTTGCCGTTTCCCCCATCTGGCGCATAGCCTCTTTAAGGCTATTATTTTTTCTAATAAAAAGCTGCCTATAATCCATATTTTACCTATATCTTACAGATTGTATATATCGGTTTTATAGCGTTCCATATTGTTTCGCAGAAAATCTATAGTGGCTGCAATCCCCTGTTCCAGTGTGTACTCAGGCTCCCAGTCGGTTAGACGTTTTATCTTTTCATTGCAGCCCAACAAACGGTTGACTTCGCTCTTTTCCGGGCGCAGTCTCTGTTCATCGCAAATAATCCTGGCGTTTGGGTTGATTTGCCGGATCAACTCCTCAGCCAATTGGCCTATTGAGATTTCAGACTGAGTAGCTATATTAATCTCCTCGCCTATCGTCCTGTCCGACTTATAAATCTGATAAAATCCGTTGACCGTATCCTTTACATAGTTAAAATCTCGTGTCGGCGTAAGCGAACCGAGCTTAATTTCTTCTCTTCCGGCAAGAAGCTGGGTTATAATGGTCGGAATGACCGCTCTAGCCGACTGCCTCGGTCCATATGTGTTAAAAGGGCGAACTATGGTGACGGGCAAATCAAAGCTGCGGTAAAATGATTCTGCCAAACGATCCGCGCCGATTTTGGTGGCAGAATATGGCGATTGACCCTGGAAAGGATGCTTTTCATCTATGGGTACATATTGGGCTGTTCCGTATACTTCGGAGGTGGACGTTACCAAAACACGGCGCATTTCCAACTCCCTCGCAGCCTGCAGGATATTGAGCGTACCCTTGATATTGTTGTCAACATAAGTGTCCGGAGAATGGTAACTAAACGGAATCGAGATAAGCGCAGCTAAATGAAACACTGCGTTACATCCCCTCATAGCTTCTCTGACGCCGTTCGAATCCCGAATATCTCCGGGGAAAACCTCAACCTGTGACATGACCGCTGCAGGCAGAGTTTCCAACCATCCCCATGTTCCGGATGAGTTATAACGGACGAAGGCTTTTACTTGATACCCTTCTTCTACAAGCTTTTCTACAAGGTGGCTGCCAATAAAACCTGCAGCTCCTGTTACGAGAATTTTGTTGTTCATCGTGTATGCCCCCTAAAATTAAAAAAGTAATAAATATCAGGGCTTTGCCGAATTCAGTTTCTTTTTTAACTCCCTGTTCTCGGCTATATATTTATCGAGCTGTGCTTCGGTAGCTTTTAACATACCAGACAGCGCAGCAATCTGCACGTCTTTATCCGACGAAGCAAACACTGCCGTTTCCACGCCAGTTTGCAATAATTGTTTTACATATTTCATTTGTTTAACCTCCTTCATTGCCGATTGATTTCGGGTAAAAATGAATATGCGCTCACAGCCTTCGCTTTTGCCATACGTCTCCTGGTCAATAGCCCGAAAACGGATTTCCTTTACTAAATATGGTACCGTGTTTCGAATCGGCCAAAAGTAGTTTTCAGCATCTATATTTAGAAATACCAAAATATCCTGCTCAAAGCAACTGGCGTAAAATGCATCCAGAGTTTCTATGCTTACATCCCCACATGAACCGATAAGGTAAATTCGCGCTACGCTGCAAGGTTCAACCTCTGTAAAAGACTGAGTATAGGTGATCTGGTTTTTAACGTTTACATCGCTGAACTCCAGTAAATTATTCATATGAATTTGATTAAATCCGATGGCGCACACCGGATAATCCGGAAGTGTTTCAAGAAGTTTTGCGCTGAAATAATAGCGGTGGTTGTGCTTAAATGTCGTAGTAATGTACTCCATATTAAACAGCAGTATGCGGTCGCATATCGACGAAAGATTCAGCGTCCCCGAAGATTCAATCGATGCGCAGACTTTAAACTTAGTATCTACCAAAATCACCAGCAATTCTGAAGGAAAGTTCCCCGGTATCATCGTAACATTATCCATAAAGGATGTATAGGGGGTAATATCCGTCGGATGCCATTTAAAGTAAAGATCATAGCTGCTCAGGTAATAATCGCATGTTAATTGATATATAAGGGCCTGTTCCTCGTATGTAAGCATTTTAACATTAGCAAAATGCTGTGTCAGGAACAGCGCGCTGTTGTTTCCGAAACTGAAACTTTCAGGAGTGTCAAAAAATTTAAGCAATAACTTTTTTTTGTCAGATGATAATTTTTTAATTTCCTCAACAATATTAAAATCTACAGCTAAAGGGTCATAAAAATCAGGCAGTTGTGCACTTAAATTTACAAATTTCTTCAGTACATATGGGTTGTCACCTGTATAATTGCCAAGCTCATCTGCCCATTCAAACCGCATCGGATTTGTCCTCTTATCGGCGGTATTTTTAAATATTTCTGCTCTTGAAAGTTTTCCGTCGGCATCTTCAAACCAATTATATGGTTGTTTCTTTTCTACGATCCAAATTCCAAAATAATATGATGAGCGGCATACATTAATTTCCTCAAACTTTGATAATGGTTCTTCTCCAAACCACTCTTCCATTTGTTTGCTGATTTCCTCGATCTTTTTGCTTCGGGCTCCTTCTGGCGGATTTGCGTTCCAGTCAAAGAAAAAAACTTTAGAGAAGATATTCTCCCCGCTATGGGAGGGAAATAAACCACTGCATTTGCGTTCAAGCATCTGAGGTACCAATATAGCTGCTTCTTTATCAGGATGAAAACGCAACTTGTGGGTGGCACATTTCAGTATATGGTAATATGTAACTGCATGATATAAAACCACTTTAACACCCCTTTAAGCATTTAACTACTTGCATTCAAACTTTGCAAGTCTTTCAACGATACGCGAATCATTTGGACCAGATCACCAACGGCATCCTGAACATAATCCCTGTTGGCAAACAGCAGTTCAATAGGCCTATATGCATCTAAACAAGATATTGAATAAAATTCCGGATGATTTACGAACGAATCACGGTAAGCTAGGCAAAAATCTACAATACCGCTCTGAATCTCCCGCAACTTTTTGTTATTTTCCGATTCGGCTGGTGCAAATTCCATGTTTCCATGTCGGTCAAAGCCAAGGAATGGCGGATGCGGCGCGCTAAACATTCTTTCAAACAAAATGCTCGCAAATGTATGAGAAATAACAAAAGTCTTACGAATTCCGCTGTTGATACGGGCATCGAAAATATAGCAGGATATTTCTCCTGACAGCATCATTGCTGCATTCTCGCGCCAAAGTACATTGCCGAATAAATATATGGCAATGTTGTTTCTTTCAATTCCGCATTTTTCTATAATGTCCTTCAATATTTTTACATTTCTTCCGCTGAACCCGACATCGATGATACCAATCTTTTGGTGTCCCTGTATGGCCTGCCGTATATAATTCTCGGTGGCTTTCCGTGATTTAGTCAGACATTTCTCCACTTCATCCCAGTTACTGACCATAATATCCTGCAGAGTTTGCACGTTATCATCGGTGATCTCCTGTGCAAGGTCAATTCCGTTACGAATTAGAACCGGTGCGAAGTCCTGCAATGCATACATTTTCAGGGCGTCTTCCACAGTTTCTCCTATATTTTTTCGCCGAGTTGTCAGATGATCCAGAAAATAAAACCGTTCTCCAAGGCTTATGCTGCGAATAGCCGCCGAACGGGACCAGTAAATATACTCGCTCGGAATATCGTCATAAAGAAGATCATAAACTTTTTTTAGGACAAACCCGTCCCTTGCTAAAAACAATAACTTTGTAATACCGCTACGAAGTGCGTTTTCATGGATCCAATTGGCATAACCAAACGCCACCAGGCCACCATAGGTAAAGCCGTATTCCCATGCGCGGGAGTATTGCTTGATCCCATTATGGAGCGTATTGTTCACAATACCACGATAGGCAGATTCAATCAATGGCGACATACCGGTGCAGCGATGGGGATTTCCCAGGTCACGACAGCTGCGGTAATGGTGTGCTGTCAGACCGCACTCTTGTGCTATCTGCACATCATTTCTAAAATAATCACCAATATGAACGATTTTCGCATCCTCCCCGTAGGCCGACCGCAAAATCCTGTATAACCCGCCATCACCTTTGCTGCACTGATAATCGCAAGATACGTATATCTCATCCAGTTCGTCATAGCCGCAGCCGTCCAACAGGATCTTCATCTTTTCTTTGGGAAGATACATATCCGAAGTAGCAACAACCGTTTTACCCATGGCCTTTAAAATTTCATACACTCGATGCATATAAGGATTGGCAATACACATATCCCTCTCGACCGCAAACTCCAATGCAGCTCCTTCCGCTGGATCGATACCTGTATAGTATGCAACCCGCTCATATATTTCATTGATTGTAACTTCGGTCGTGCCGGATGTTTCTTGCATAATTCTCCGGGCTTCCGCTTCTGATTTTTTCCTTACATCGTAAAAATCAATCATACCCAATTTTCCACCAACAACCATGAAGACATCCGTCGGAGTGTTGAGCTTCCGTAGGATCAACGTGTCGAAAATATCAAAGGAAATCACATCATATTGTAACAGGCTTTTGGCAAAATGATAGGCGTCAGGTCGTTTTCCTTTGGAAGACTCCGGTCCACCATTGTATGGATAATTTGGTTTGACTTCTAATTCTGGTATGAGATACTGTGTCGAACGTCTGATACGATAGTGCCAGTTTAAGCGAATAAGCAACCACCAATGTTTCCACCGCTGTTTTACATGCTCTTCCTGATGAGCGTCAACATAAGGGCCGTATTCTCTGCGAACGCCCCAGTTCTTTTCTGCAAAGTAGTAATACAGTTTATCTTTTATTTTCTTAAGCTTTTTCTTTATCTTTCCCATTGTTTTCTCTTATCCCCTTAGCGCCGATATAAAGCTGAGAATACTTTTTCATATAATCATTCTCAATTATACCTGAGAAAAGCACTTGAGAAAAGTACAACCTTCCCAGAAATCAGCTGCAATATTTACTTTAACGTATAGCGTAGCCATTCCCAGACAAAAATGTTTTGTTTATACCACCAGCGTTGGAACCTGGAAGGAAGGAATGCGGCCGTTCCATAAGGCCAAAACAATTCCTGGGCATTGAATTCACTGCTCCTGCCTATTAATTTTCTTACGATTCGTGGAATAATAGCATATCGCTTTAATGCTTTGACTTGATTTTCATGGGCCAGAGGCAGCTTATAAAACTCTGTTATATCGTCACAGAATGCAAATGCGCCGATAGCTTCCGCCTCCTGGTATGTTGGGCTTACCATGATACGTTTCAGTAGTTTTTTTGTTCTTTTTTTTAATACCTCTTGATTAAAGTCTTTAAAATTAATCTCAGTTAAATATTTATCAGTATAATCCAAGATACCATTTATCTGTGTATTGATTAAATCGTGGATACTCGCTGAAGGACCCTCATTTAATACCGGTCTCCAACCGCCTTTTTCGTCGGCTTCATAACCGGTTGTCATCCCATGGGGAGCAGATAACATACATTCAAAGACATTGTTGGAAAAAAATATTTTGTCGTACTTTGAGGAATTTCTATTAAAATACCAGCAAAGGTATTCTCCATCCTTTTCTTCTTTAGGATCGACATACATCCCAAAATAGAAACCGATAATATTCACTTGCCTTCCTGTAGATTCCAAAAGCTGACGCAATGACCTCTGCATTGAACCCGTCCATCCGCTGTCCACTATGGCGATACGGTCAATATCAAAAAGTCCCTCCTGCTTTAAGTATCCAATAGCTGCTTCATAGGAAGCCCTGGATTTTTGATTGATTAGTTTTCTGTATAATGTGGATTCTCTAAGCTTGTTTGTTATAAAGTGCAACTGAATCTTTGAAAGCGGTTCGTTTTCTCTTTCAATATCGAGGCCGGTTTCTTTATAAATTTCCATCCGTTCCTCTTCTGAAAATTCGGCTCGCTCCATCAAGCTTCTTAACGTAACGTTATACCCGCCCAGAAGAAGAAGGTCATACGCCTCGTCACCGATGAAATGGTAGGATGGCATCCTTAATGATTTACGTGAACAGTAAAGATATCTGCACTCTATATCAAGACCAAACTGTTCGCAGAACCTAATCGCAATATCCCGTAACACATAACCATCCCGGGCAAGAAAATACAGTCTTTTGATCCCCCGCTTATTTGCTTCATTAAGGATCCACCAGACAAAATGAAACATTACCGGTCCCGTAATGTTGTTGCTAATCCTGTAAATGGTTTCGTTTATTGATTTCATATCATTCATTCCTGCTCTCATGGTTATTATTTTTTGAGTAATGACGTTCTTTCATTCTTTCCAGAATTTTTTCCGGGATCAGTCCCACAATCAATGGTTTTACTACATACGGCAGTGCGGCGGGCAACATGTTCAAGGATTGAAATCTTTCCCATCGTGTTACCGCTTCATTTAGCCTGTGTTGAAATTTTCTCTTGCTCCTCCCGATAGGAGGCAATGTATAATCAAACAGTGTCTTCTGAACGTTGCAACCAATCAATCCTTTTTCATACATTCGTAATAGAAGATCGAAGTCTTCGCAAAGGAGTTGCCAGCGCTTTTCGCTATATCCTCCCACAATATCCAAAGCCTCTCTTCTGAAAATCAGAGTAGGATGAATATATGGCTGCACAAATAGAAAATCTTCTTTCTTCGGAAAAGCCGGCAATATGCGCTCTCCAATTAACTTGCCGTTTCTGATGAGATTGACATTACTCCCAATAAAACTTATTTCAGGGTTCTCTGACAACAACTTCATTTGCAATTCAAATCTTTCAGGAAATGAGTAGTCATCATCGTCCATCCGTGCAATATACCGTCCTTTTGCAAACCGGAGGCAATAATTGAGCTTTTGCGGCAAGGTATATTTCCCGCCGCCGCGCAAAAGCCTTATTCTTGGATCACCGGATGCGAATTCGTCCAGTGCAGAGGTTACTGCTTCGCAAGAACCATCGTCACATATTAAGAATTCAAAATCCCCGTAACTTTGCCCAAGAATTGATTGCACTGCACGCTGCAACATTGTCGTATCTGAACGTTGATTGTATACGCCCATTATCACGCTGATTTCCGGCAACTGTTTCATATCCTTTCAAATTTTCAATAAATACTACGTCTGAGCCGAATAACGTGCACAAACTTCCTTTACATCTCCAATACACATCATATTGCCTTTATTGATCCACATCGCTTTATTGCATGTTTTTAAGACTTGATCCATGGAATGGGAAACCAGGATCATGGTAACGCCTTTGGCTTTCATTTCCGCCATTCTCTGCTCACATTTCTGTTTAAACTTAGCGTCCCCTACGGAAAGAATTTCATCTACGATCAGAATATCAGGCTCAACGGTCGTAGCTATGGCAAAGCCAAGCCTGGCTTTCATGCCCGACGAAAAGTTCTTAATTGGGACATCCACAAAGTCCCACAATTCCGCAAAATCAATAATACTCTTAAAATACTCACGGATATAGGATCTTGAATATCCAAGGACAGCACCATTTAAAAATACGTTTTCGGCAGCCGTCAGATCTTGGTCAAAGCCTGCGCCAAGCTCTATCATGGGGGCAACAGAACCTCTGACAACAATATGGCCGCTTGTGGGCTTATAGATTCCCGCAATCATCTTCAGCAAGGTGCTCTTTCCGGAGCCATTCAAACCGACAATTGCAAAGGAATCCCCCTTTTCAATGTTAAAGGACACGTCCTTTACTGCATAGAATTCGTCTCTTGCTAGGTTCTTTTTCACATTCCTGATAAAGTATTCCTTCAGGCTGTCCACCTTTTCCCTTGCAAGATTAAAGCGCATCGACACATTATGAACTTCAACAGCATATTCAGCCATAACTTTACTCCTAAATATTTAAAACCAGATTGTCCTGATATTTTTTAAAGAAAATTAATCCCAAGCCCATGGAAAGCAGGGTGAAAGCCAGGCAGACCACATTATCACGCAAAGACGGCAAAGTGCCGAAATACATTACATCCCGGAACATGATCATGATATGATACAGCGGATTAAACTTTATGATAAACGCGGCCGTCGGCGGCAACGCTGAAATCGGATAAAAAATCGGAGAAGCGTACATCAACGCAAGTAGAAAAATGCCGTATAAATGTTCAATATCTCTAAAATATACAACCAGAACCGACAAAATCATCCCGACTCCCATCGAGATAAAAAACAAGTAGATTAGCGGCAGCGGAAACAACAGTATTGTCAGTGACAAAGGTGCCCTGGTTATGATCATAACCAAAACAACGGCAACAAGTGAAAACAACATATTAATAAAAGAGGATATCGATCTGGCCATGGGGAAGATATATTTCGGAAGCTTAACCTTCTTAATCAGTGCGCCCCCATGAAGAATTGAATGCATCGACTGCCTGGTGGCGTCGGAAAAAAAGTTATAGATCACCTGCCCGCAGATCAGGTACACGGGATAATTCTCGATTTGAAACCGGAACATATAAGAAAAAAACAGGGCAATGACCAGCATCATCAGCAGCGGATTCAGAATGCTCCAGATGTAACCCAAAACAGAGCGCCGATATTTAACTTTTAAATCCCGCAGCACTAATTCTTTTAATAGTTCTTTATATTTCCAAAAGGTCATCCAATATTCTTTAATTGAATTGATATTCAAACTTTTTACCCCTTTTATAATAGCATGGCTTACTATGTTGCCAAACTGTTTGAGTTAATATAATATGGCGCTAAAATCACATTACTTAATATTAATTTATTATATACAATAGTCTCTCTTTTTCCAAGTGAGTTCTGCAATTTCCCGGGCCGCCGGCAGCCGCCTAACTTTGTCTTGAATGATTTCAGGGGATATATTATAATGTGATCGTTTAAACTGATAAAATTCTCCAATTTTACATACACTAATAAGAAAATCAGGAGGGGTACGGATGGCAAAAAAGTCCAAGAATGCGGGCGCTAATAAGAAGGTTGAAAAGGACAGATCGTCCGGCAAAGCACCGGTCTTAAAAACAGCAGACAGGAATCCGAATTATTTATTCAGCATGAGCCATGCACCTGGCATAGAGACTTCTTCTCATTGGTTCCAGATGCTCCCCGTCCTGTTTTTCACTGCTGTGATCATTATAATCACAAGAATGGCTGTTTATGAAAGACCCATGACCCAGTTTTTCTGGAGCGGCGGGAATAGCCAATTAACCGACTTTTTCAGCTATTTTAAAGCAGAGGCAATCCTTTTATCTGGGGCTGCCGCTTTAATCCTGCTGCTCTACAGGATTTTTGTACAAACCTTCTATATAAAGCGAAGCTACGCTTATATTCCCATGATCATTTACACCGTATTCGTGCTTCTGTCTTATTTCTCCTCCGATTACAAGATGTTTGCGCTCTGGGGCTGGAACGACCGGTTTGAAGGAACCTTGGTTCTGCTGTCGTACATGATCATGCTTTTTTACGTAATAAATACCGTAAATTCGGAAAGAAATGTGAAATGGCTGGTTTATCTATTGGCCGGGGTCAGCGCGCTTCTCGGTGTTCTGGGCTTGACCCAGGCTCTCGATCATGACTTTTTCAGGACGACAATCGGGAAAAAGCTCATAACGCCCAGTTGGTTCTGGGATCGGGTGGACGAATTGAGTTTTACATTCCAGAATAAAGAAATCTACCAGACGGTTTACAACATCAACTATGTTTCATTCTATCTGACTTTGCTGATCCCGCTGTTCGGGCTTTTATTCATCCGGTCGGTGATGCTCGGAAAGGACGAGCCCCTGTATAAAAAACTCCTCTGGGGAGCTTTATTCGCCTTGCTGGTATTCAACCTGATCGGCTCCGCCTCCTCCGGAGGTCTCATGGGCATGGCTTTCCTGGTAGTGGTCGCTGTCATCGTTCTGAACAAAAGAATTTTGCTTTGGTGGAAGCCGGTTGCAATTCTCCTTATAATAACCGTTATTATTACCGGCGTCAGCTATAACAGATGGATGCCTGAACTCTCAAATGCCATTGGAGGCGTCACGGGGGCTGCTCAGCAGAACATTGAAGAAAGAAATGTTAAACACAAAATAGACTATATGGAGACGGAAGGGAACCGGGTAATCCTTAGCTACCAAGGAGATCAGGTCATCTTTACAACTTATCCGGATGATCCGACTGCAATAACTTTGGAAGATTCAAACGGAACTGTTCTTTCCCTTAAACGGGAAAACACCGAACATCCCAGTTTTAGAATTGAGGATGGAAGGTTTGATTGGATCACTGTAAAGCCGGCAAAAGATGATAAGGAAAATCATTATATCGTGATTATCACCGACGGATATGAATGGCCGTTTCTGGTGGACGAGGGGGGCGTCCGTTATCGTACCGGCTTAGGTCATTTAATCGAACTGCATCAGGTGCCGGCTATCGGTTGGGAAGGCAATCAGGCTTTCGGCTCCGGGCGCGGTTATATCTGGTCAAGAACCTTGCCCATGCTGAAAGATACTATCCTGTTGGGCTATGGTGCAGATACCTATTGTATCTATTTCCCGCATGAAGATTATGTCGGCAAATACAATGCAGACTGGAACATTAATCTCATCGTGGACAAGCCCCATAATATGTATATGGGAATAGCGATAGGAACCGGCATGCTCTCCTTGCTGGCTCTGCTGAGCCTTTTCGGGATTTATGCGGTGCAGAGCTTCCTTCTTTACCGGCGTGAACAGTATAACAATGAAATATCATTTATTGGAGCGGGAATATTTTTAGGGATTTGCGGATTCCTCGTTGCAGGGCTTGTAAATGACAGTTCCGTTTCAACGATGCCCATGTTCTACGGTCTGCTTGGAACGGGAATTTCCGTCAACATGATGCTTCGCAGGTCTGCAGCCCTGAAAAAAGACATATAACCGTGAGATTATATGATAATAGGAACATTAATAAAAAGAGAGACGGCAGAAGTCAGATTTTTGCCGTCTCTTTAATCTTATCGCATATATATTCCACATCTTCTCTTTTCAGTTGGGTTGAGCAGGGCACGTTTAAAATATTTGCCTCATAGTAAGGAGCCTTCTCGATTTGGTAAGCTTCATAATCCCGGTACGGTTTCAGGGTATGGATCAGCTTCCAGACCGGCCTGCATTGGATGCCCTTTTCAATCAATCCTGTCATCAGCGAATCCCTTGTGGCCCCCAAAACTTTCTCATCGATCAGCAGGGAGTAGAACCAATGATTTGCCCGAATATCTTGACGGAACGGCAATATCGTTATCCCGTTTACTCCGGATAATTCCCGCCGATACAACTCGTAATTTTTGATCTTTGTTCTCACAAAGTCTTCAAGCTCATCCATCTGGGACACGCCGAGCGCCGCCTGGATATTCAGCATCCGGTAATTATATCCCACTTCGTCATGAACAAAATACAACGGATCGGTTTTGGCGGTAAGGCTCAGATGCCGCATGTGCTCCAGCCATTCCCTGTTACGGGATACGACCATCCCGCCGCCGCCCGTGGTGATGATTTTGTTCGCGTTAAAGGAATATACTCCGATATCTCCGATGGTCCCGGCATGGCAGCCCTTATAGCGGCCGTGCGTAACATAGGTTCCCACGGCTTCTGTGGCGTCTTCAATTACTTTCAGATTATATTCGTGTGCAAGGTCCATAATCTTTTCCATATCCGCCATATTGCCGAATACATGCACAACGATTAAAGCCTTCGCTTTTCCGGGATTCCTCTTTAAATATTCCGAAAGCTTGGCGGGATCCATGCACAGCGTATCATCGCAATCCATAAATACCGGAACGGCCCCCTGATAAACCACCGGCGCCACTGCGGCGACGAAGGTGAGGGTCGGTACAATGACATGATCCCCCGGTCCGATTCCCAGAGCCCTTAAGGCAAGGTGCAAACCCGCGGTTCCGCTTTGAGTGGAGACAGCGCTGTCCATACCCACATAGCGGGCAAATTTTTGCTCAAATTCCGTGATAAACCTGCCCCCTGTGGAAACCCATCCGGTCTCAATGCATTCTTCCAGGTTTTTAACGATATTCATATTTAGGTTGGGAACGCTGAGAGGAATTTCCCGATACATCCCGCCTTCCTCCTTCATTGAGCCATTTTTATTCATTGCTTTAATTCCAAGATTTTCTCTGTCAGCGCATTGACGCTCCACATCCTGTGAATATCCTCTGCTTCAAACTGTATACCGAACTGCTCTTCGATCTCATAGATGAGCTGAATATGCGCTACCGAATCCCACTCTTCAATGTCTTCACTGACGGTATCCTGGCTTATCGCCAGTTCCGGGTTGTCAAAAAACTCACGGAAAATATGCTGTAATTTAATTAAAATTTCTGATCGATCCATTCCGTCCTCCAAAAGTAATTCATGAAACCGTCTCCGGGCAATATCCCAGGACGGTCTGATGTATGGTTATTATGAAACTCTTTTTACAAATGTCCGTTTGGGAGAATAATCCGCCACCGTCAGTTTCCATTGGCCGTTTTCGGTCCTGAGAAATCCGAAACGCTCCAGCAAATCCTCAACCATTTTGTTCTTTGCCGTGGGCAGATATTCTCCTATGATATAGTCTATCCCGCTTTTTCGTGACAGATTTACGATTTCGTTGAAGATGAATTCTTCCACTCCGCGCTTCAGCACTCTGCAGCTCATCAGCAGCGTGTCGATAAACCAGGTGTCGAATGATATTTTTTTCAGAATCACAACGCCGATCAGCCCGTATTCTCCGAATCTATCCTTTAAGGAAACACTGAGCGTCGTATAATTTACCTGATCAATGGCGATCTTTTCGATATCCTGTTCGGTGTATCTTATCGTTCGAAGATTGAATTGGTTGGAACGCTGTGTCAATTGAGCCACCCTTGGAATGGAGAACTTGTCGAAGGGCTTGAGTTCTGCCGTCATATCCAGGTTCTCCAGGTATTCCTCAAAAGAAATGCCGCGCTTCCGCAATTCTTCCCTTTGCGCCTCCTGCCGGTAAAGCCGCCCCCGTTCTCTGTCCTCCTCCGAAATACTGACCGTCTCAAAGAGGTTTAACCTCTGAAGCGTGGTTAGATACAATGCAGGGTCCTTGGGAAGCTCGGGCACGGTCACCTCCGGCAGCATTTGCCTGACCAATTCCCTTTCAAAGGGGCTGTCGTCAAGAAAAACCACCGAATCCAGCCCGATATTGAGGATCCTGCATATTTCCCGTATATTTTCGGCTTTATCCCGCCAATTGGCTATAAAGACCGCAATATCCTCCATCCTGAGCACCATGTCCGGATGCTTCTCGAAAGGCTCCCTCGCCTTATCCTCGTCATTTTTGCTGCAGACGGCAAGGGCGATTCCCCTTTTGGAAAGCTCCTTCATCCAAAGCTGCAAATCGGAATAGGCTTTTCCGATCCCCAGTTCCCCGATCTGGATCCCTTCCATGCCGTCTTCGCCGATTATGCCGCCCCATATGGTATTGTCCAGATCGGTGACCAGACATTTTTTCACTCTTCCCTTCAGGGTCTCTATAACGGACAGAATCCGTTCCGCCACGTCAGGCAGCACATCCATGGCAAATATGGTTTTTGACAAATAATACAAACGGGCGTCAAAGATTTTCTCTCTTCCGTACAGGTTCTGCAGGGAAGAAATATCGATCAGGGTTACATCTCTTCTGGCCGCTGCTTCTTTTGCCATAACGGCATTTAAATGCCGGACGGCGAAAAGAAAGGATTCGCTGAAAATGCCGGCGTAGTTTCCAAAAACTCCGTCGTCGGCTTCACAGTAATTGCAGCATAAGAGCTTTGCGTCGGAGAAATTCCTCACGGAGTCCCACAGGGTTCTCAAGCGGGCAAGTTCTCGTTCGGCAAAGATCCTACCGTCTCTTTCTTTTCCTTTGTAAAAGTTTGACTGCAATTTCTCCGCGGAAGGAAAGATCAGAATATAGTCCGGCTGAAAGGCATAAAGCTCCGACTCGCCGTTTAATAATTCGGCCTCCATTTGATCAAAGGCGGCCTCATATATGACGACGTCATAGCCCTTCTCATACCCGTATCCGCGCAGGGCCTGGGACAGCATCTGCACTGACCAGTCCGCAACGACAGCCAGCTTGATCCTGTTCAATCCCGTAAAATCCTTTCTTAAATTTTTGCGCAAGTCGCTAAAGTTCATCATAAGCCGCACCCTTATTATTTAAACGGAAATAATATCGGCGCATTGCAGGTCCCCCAGTGTCAGCGCGATTCCGCCCCAGGAAAGACCTACTCCGAAACCGGCAAGCACCGCATGATTGCTCTGGGCCGGATTCTCACGATAGATATCGCAAATCAAAAACGGTATCGTTGATCCGTTTGTATTGCCATATTTATCAATATTGATCGGAATCTTTGCTTCCGGAATTTTTGCCCTTTTCGAAATGTATTTTACCATATAGGCATTTGCCTGATGAAGCAGAAACAGATCGACGTCTTTTTCCGTCCAGCCGTGCTCCGCCATAATGTCCCGCAATAATACAGGAACCCGCTTTACCGCAAAGGTGAAAACACCCATCCCGTTCATATAGAAATCTTCTTTTCTCCGTCTGCTGCCGTCGGAATCCGTGTAATAGGCCTTGGTTTCTTCACTGGCAGGCATCCTAGATCCGCCGGCTTCTATGATCAGATCCTTATATCCGCTGCCGTCGGTATAAACGGCAAAGGACATCGGGCCGGCGTTTTGCGTATATTCCAGCGCCGTCACGGTGCCGGCGTCACTGATGATAAAGGTAAGCCCCTTATCCATCGGCGAGATATAGCTGCGAACAGTGTCCCCAATCATGACCAGCATTCTCCTGCAGGTGGCGTTTTCAATAAACTGGGCCGCGGTAAATACCCCGTAAACAAAAGCGGAACACCCCAGATTGATATCCATTGCCACACAGTTTTCGGACAGGCCAAGTCTGTGCTGTAAAATGCATGCGGTTGCCGGCATCTTATAATCCGGTGTTTGTGTAAGGAACAGGATTCCGTCGATGGTATCCCGCTCCCAGCCCAGCTTCTCTATCAGCCGCTCCGCGGCTTCAAAGCAGAGATCTGAAGCAGTCACTCCCTCCGATGCCGTGTAGAGATATTTTACCCCGATTGCAGAGGTTGTTTTCTCTATCGTCTCCCGGTCAAAATACCCCTCGCCAATCTCATAAACGGTTTTTCTATCCTTGGGCAAGGCGCAGCATATTCCGCGAATTTTTACATTTTTCGTCTTAAGAACCGGCATATTTCCTCCAGCACATAAATTGATATTCTAGCATTTTCTTACGATATGGCCGCCGTCAATGATGAAGGTCTGTCCTGTGATCCAACGTGAGCTGCTGCCGAGCAGAAAGATCAACAGGTTGGCAATATCCGAAGGCTCGCCCAAACCAAGGGGGTATTCCCCTGCCGTGGCATTCCTCTGCTCCTCGGTAAGCTGACGGAAATGCGCTTCTACCATTGCGGTCTTTACTACGCCGGGAGCAATCGCATTGATCCTTATGCCCCTTTCCGCCAGCTCGGGGGCCGCCGATTTTACGAAGCCTTCCAGCGCGCTCTTGGAGGCCGCATAGGCAGTCTTTCCGTAAGCGCCCTCATGGGCGGCCAGAGAAGAAATAAATACAAAGGAAGTCTCGCCCTCCGCATAATAGCCCTTTTTCGCGAAACCGCTTGCAAGCAAAATGCCGCTGAAGGTATTAATTTTAAAAAGCTCGCTAAGGCTGCTGCTTTTGAGCATATGAATCGGCAGGGTTTTCTGTATCCCCGCGCAATGGACCAAACCATGGATCGCTCCGACTTTTTCGTGAACCAGCGCGGTATATTCCTTGACCCTATCCGTGTCGGACAGATCCCACGGAATAGTGACGCAGGATTCGGCATAGGCGCCGAATTCCTCTTCTAAAACCTGCCCGTTTCTCGCGGTTGCCACAACAGAATATCCCTCTGCAAGCAGCTGCTTTGCCGTCTGAAGTCCTATTCCGCTTGACGCACCCGTGACAACGATCCATTTTTTATTGCTCATGACCATGTCCCCTATGCCTATAGTTATTTACAAAAATCCAAGAGATCCTTAATTGTTTTTGATGCCAAGAAATCTTCTACGGAAACGTGGGCGTTAAATTCTTCCTCCAGCATTACCAATACCGCATAACCCTTCAAAGAGTCCCAGGCAAACCGGTCGTCCCTGAAAACCGTCTCCAAGGTAAGCTCGTCCGGATCGACTTCCAAAATTTCCGCCATGTTTTCCAGTAATCGTTGTTCCATAAATTTCCACTCCTCCTAGATAAAAATAATGTCTCCGCCCTTCAAACCTCCAAGTTCCAGGATCGCGCCGGCAATGATAAAGCCGGCTCCGAACCCCATCAGCATAACCTTTCTTTTATACTGCCCGGGATCAAAGTATTGCTTCCTCTTATCGCAGATCAGCAGAGGTATGGAAGGACCGCTGGTGTTGCCAAAGTTTTCTATGTTTACAGGGACTTTATCCGGCTCCAGTTTCATGCGCTTTGCCAGATACCTGATCATGTATGCATTTGCCTGATGAAACAGCACAGAGTCCAGATCGTTAAGCTCACAGCCGTAATAATCGGCAAGCTGTCTGGCAAGCTGCGGGATTTTTTTCAGCATATAGGTGGTGACTGCTTCCCCGCTCATGAATACATGCCCTTTGTCCTCAATATCTTCTCTTTCCACTTCTTTGTACATGCCCAAAATTAAATCCTGGGTATGGCTCCCGTCAACCACGGACAGGAATGCGCTGCGAGAGGCCGCGGACGACGCTTCCACAGCAGTGGCTGAGGCTGCGTCTCCAAAAATAAGCGCGGTGCTTTCATCCTTTCTTGATATGTATCTATGATGGCACTCGGCGTTGATTAATATCACCCTCTTGCACAGGCCCGTTTCTATAACCTGGGTCGCCAGCAAAAGCCCCTGCACATACCCCGCGCAACCATAGTTCAAATCAACGGCGTAGATGTCCTCCGGCAGACCTAACTCATGTTGAATGCGGCAGCATGTCGGAGGCACGATATAGTCCATCGTCTGGGATACAAAGATCAAACCATCAACGGTTTCCTTTTCCCAGCCCATTCTTTCTATCAATGCGCTAGCGGACGCTATTCCGAGATCGCCCGAACTCTCCTGCTTGGTAAAATAAAGCGTCTCGGTACCCACTGTCTGATTAATTTTCCGTATAAAATCGGTATCGAAATAAGGGTCTCCAACCTCGAAAATGCTCTTCGGATTATTCGGTATCGCACAGGTGATTCCTGTGATTGCAGCTTTTTGAACAATAACCTTCGCCATCTGACAGTTCCTTTTGCCTTATTTGATACGCTTCGCCGGGTTTCCGATCATGGTGGCCCCGGCCTCCACATCCTTAAATACTATACTCCCGGCACAGATATACGCGCCTTCACCAATGGTGATCCCCGGAATGATGCCTACCCCAAGCGCCAGATAAACCCCTTCCTTTAATTCAACTCCGCCCGTAATATCGCAGAAGCTCATTACGGAAACATAGTCATCCATCCTCGCATCATGTCCCATCCCGCTCCTGGAGTTGATCATACAGTGGTTCCCGATTCTGGTATTAGGACCGACAATGGAAAAGGCCTGCAGGATATTCCCTTTTCCCATATCACAGTAATCGGAGACCTGAGCCGTCGGATGGATTATGTTTTCCCAGGTCACAAACCCTTCGAGGTCCTTCGCAATTTCCTTCTTTATATTAGCATTTGCGATTGCGATTGCCGCGTATATCTGCCGTTTAGAGCAAAGAGCTTTTAAATCTTCGCGGCTCCCGATTACAATTATATCATTTATGGTTTTATTCTTCAGATGTTCGCCATCGTCAACAAATCCGAGCAGGTTATAGGTTTGTTTTATTCGATTAATGCTGTGTACCGTATCCGCAACTTCCCTTCCGAAGCCGCCGGCGCCGATGATCACAAGGTCCTTCACAATTATCCTCCTTTTAGCCCCTTCATTCCGTATCAGGCTGCTTTTTGTGGGCCGCATCCGTACCCAAAAATTCCCCCATGGTCGCCTCTCCTTCGGAGCTGATCCCTTCCCGCTTTAACACTTTTACGACCGTCATCAGGAGAATTTTGAAATCAAGCCATAACGTCCAGTGATCCACATACCAGACGTCCAATTTAAACTTTTCTTCCCAGCTAATGGCGTTTCTGCCGTTCACCTGGGCCCAGCCGGTCAAGCCCGGCTTCACCTCATGCCGTCTTGCCTGTTCCGGAGTATAGCGATCCAAGTACCTTACAAGCAGCGGCCTCGGGCCCACAAAGCTCATGTCGCCTTTAAGAATATTGAACAGCTCCGGGAGTTCATCAAGGCTCGTCTGCCGCAGCAGCTTCCCAAAGTCGGTAAGCCGTTCCGAATCCGGCAGCAAATTCCCGTTTTCGTCTTTCGAATCGGTCATGCTGCGGAATTTATACATCACAAATATCTTGCCGTGCAGACCGGGCCGTTCCTGTCGGAACAGCACAGGAGAACCCAGCTTCACTTTTACGAGTACAGATAAAACCAGGAGAACCGGTGACAAGATCAGAATCAGCAATAATGAAAAGATGATATCCAGCAATCGTTTTGCAGCAGCCTTCATTGTGCTTCCCCTATCACACTCTGAATTACCTTTATATATTGACCGATTACCAGTTTTCTGTCAAATTCTTTCACCATCTTTTCCCTTCCATGAAGTCCCATCTGACGGCGTTCTTCGGCAGAGAGCGCGATGAAACGCTCCATAGCATCGATCAGGCTTTCCGTATCTTTTACTTTACATAAAAACCCGTTCTTTCCGTCGTCCACCGCTTCCTTGCATCCGTGAATATCGGTGGTAATTAGCGGAAGCCCCATTGCGGCGCCTTCCAGCAAAACGTTTGACATTCCTTCATGGTAAGACGGAAGCACAATGCAATCCGCTTGACTCATCTCAACCCGGGTATCCGTCGACGGTCCCAAAAACTCTATAATATTTTGTTTGACCAGGCTGTCGATTTTGTCCGAATACTCCTGTTCATCGTAAAATCCTACGATCTGAAACCTTGTTGCCGGATTGCTCCTCTTTATGTATTCCGCTGCTCCGAGGAATTCTTCGATCCCCTTGTCTTTCATAATCCTTCCGATGAAAATAAAGATGATCTCCTTCTCCTGGCTCCCGCTTTCATCCGTTTCGATTTTGTATTTTGGAGAAAACTCGTCCAGGTTTACCCCTGCACCGGATACGACAATATAGTTTTCTTCTTTTCCGATATTATACTGTTGAAAGTATCTTCTGTTCCCTTCGTTCTCAAAGAAAATGCCCGATGAATCCGACAGCGCATACCTGTACAGGAACCTTAAAAGCCCTGCAAGTTTGCTGTTATTCTGCAGTGCGCTGCCCAGGCCGGTTATATTATTCAAATAAGGGATTCCTTGATTTCGAGCTAATATGCTGGCATAAATATTCGGTTTAATCGTATGGGATAAGATTATATCCGGTTTTATTCCTTTTATCAATCTGCGGAATTGGTTTATCAGGTCCAGGTCTTTAACCGGATTAATCCCTCTTCTGTCAATTGATATCTCATGGTGAACGGCGCCCTCCATCACCAGCCTTTCCAGTTTTTCATTCGGCGGAACGGCAAAATGAACCTCGTATCCCAGTTTTAAAAGCTCGGATACCAGTTCTCTTTTAAAATTATAAAAACCGCCTCCATGATTGCTGATCAATAAAACCTTTTTTCTCATAGACTTTCTGTTATATACCTTTGTGTATTTTTAATAGTTTTGTCTTGATCTCCGATCTGTCAATAATATTATTCCATAGATGGATTTCCGGCAGAAAATTTGATACATATTCAAACCGCTCAATTTCCTCAAAATCAAAATAAATATTATTATAATCCAGCTTATAAAACGAACAGCGGTTTGCCTGTTCAAATTCATTTACCCATAAATAAGCAGTGGTGATTATTTTCAATCCCAGTGCTAAATATTCCAACAATTTGGTTGAAGTCTGCAAAAAGTAAGGATACCTGACGGGGATGTAGTTAATTCCGTAGACGCCTTTTGAAGCAAGTTTCGGCACTTCGCTATAAGGTACTTTCCCGGTAAAGATAATATCTCTGTCTTTTTTGTATTCCTGGTAAATCTCGTCGTCAACGTTGCCGATCAGGCATATTTTCCAATGCCCCGGCCTGGCGAACTTTTTTAGAAGTTTGTCGATTTCCCTGCTTTTGCTGACCGGTCCCACGTACACGAATTCGTATTCCTTTTTGGCATCCCTGAAACCAAGAAAACTTTCGTCGACTCCCATATCCCTCATACAAAAATCGACGTTATCTCTGAAGGGATAGCCCTCCTTTACATGTTCATTAAGGAATATCCTCAGGCTCGGTTTCTCATTGACAAATGTCTTTATAATATTTTTTAATTTCGGCAAACTGCCCGTTGATAACGAAGCGTATTCATGAACAAGGATTTTGTCCTTCCTGTCGATCCCTCCGATGCCCTTGAACTCCCAAACGACATCAAAATCGTCGACGCGATAGTCAGACGGCAGTTCCGCCGAATCAAACGCCCTGAATTCATCCGTTCGGTTGAAATACTTGATATAAGCGTCTATCTCAGGTAAAAAGGCTTTTTCGCTTCTGATAAACAAGATCTTTATCACGGCCGCACCATTTCATTTCATCGGATTGTTCACCAATCTGGCAATGATATATCTTATCCCGTAAAACGTGAATTTAGAGAATAAATATTTGTATTGTTTATTTCGTCTGATGTATGCAATCCAGCGCTTTCCGATAATATTCATAAGCGTTTTGCCGTCGAAATAACGGCTCCTGGCATTCGCTTTAAGAATGCTGTTTAAATGCACGGTCAACGCTTTCATTTCTTCTTTCTCGAGCCGGCCCCAGTCGAAATCGTACTGCAGCGTTCTGTTTGCAAGACTTGCAGTTATCCCGCACCGTTTTAGCATGATGTCATAGGCCGTCAGATATGCTTCTTTTTTCAGCGCTTCCTTTTCATTATCTATTACTGCGGTAAGGCTTTGCCCGGTTATTCTGTATTTCAATATTACTTCCGGCAGCACATAGAATTTGCAGTAATCAAGAGCAGATACCCACATCAAGTAATCTTCCACGGAATAATCCGGATATCTTAAATTATGCTCTTTTATCAAATCCGCCCTCATGGCAACAGTAGGGTGCGCAATCGTCGTGTCAAACAGCAGCGAGCATTTTATCTCCTCGGATGTTATGGCGGGTAAATACGCTTTTATTTGCCTGTTTCCCAATATTTCCGCCAGTCCCGCGCAGACACCGACACTGGGATGGTTTTCCAGGAAATCCACCTGTTTTTCAATTCGATCCGGCAGGCTGATATCATCCGAATCCATTCTTATAATATATTTACCCCGGCTATGCTCCAATCCTCTGTTTAAAGCGAAAGCAAGACCCTTGGATTCTTCATTGACAAGCAGTTTAATCCGCTCATCATCATAGCTCAAAATAATGTCCAGCGTATGATCAGAAGATTTGTCATATACAATTATAAATTCGAGATTATGATATGTCTGATTCAGTATGCTTTCAATCGCTTCTTTTATATAGCGCTCTGCATTGAAAACCGGCATTACAACGGATACCAGGGGATAATGCATTGCAAACCTCTTCCTTCTTACATATAATAAAATCTTACCGGTTTCATCTTTTTATCAATGATCTTAATAAATCCAATTCTTCCACTTTAAAAAGCCTAAGTGCCGCAAGATATACAATCCCGGCGAAGATTACCGCAAGCCCAAGCTGAACAGTCCGCATTATTATGACATGCGACAGGGGCAATATAATAAAGGCATAGACGATATAGGACCCCCCGACTGCCAGCAATGCGGAAATAAATATTTTCAACAGTTTACCTTTTGACCCGAGAAGCACCGCATGTTCATATTTCCTTTGAATCCCGGTCCACAGCAGCAGTGTGCTGAAAAAAGCCGCTATGCTGGTGGCCAAAGCAAGTCCGCTGTGTGCCATGGGGCTTATCAGCATCAGGCTTAAAGCAATGTTAATTATAACACCGATTCCGGAAAAAATCATTGGAGTTTTCATATTGCCCATGGAATAATAGGCTTTAATTAACAGCTCATTCAGGGAGAAAAACAACAGCCCGCCGGCGTAGAAAAAAAATGCGGAGCTTGTCATAGAGGTGGCCGCTTGATCAAATGCGCCTCTCTCATATACGATCTGCACTACTTGTCCGCTGTACATCATTGCACCAAGAGAAAAGGGCAATGCGATCATTACCACAACGGTAATGCCTGTGCTCAGCATCGAGCTGAATCGGTCAAACTGCTTGAGAGAAACCGCTTGGGTCAGTCTCGGATAAATTACCGTTGACAGGATCGTTATCGTCAGACCCATGATCAATCCATTCAGCAGGCTTGCGTAATTCAATGCGGAAATACTTCCCTCAACAAGCCTGGACGCCAGCGTCTTATCGACAAACTGATTCACACTGTAGGCGCAGCTTCCGAGAAAAGCCGGCATTGCCATAATCAATGTGTCTTTTACATCCGCATTATATTTTAATACAGGCGTATATTGAAAGCGTCTTCTCCCAGTAATGATCGCTATGGTAATAAAACGCAGGATATATCCGGTTAGCATCCCAAAACCAAGATAATAGCAGCTGGTATAGGCGCTTATGATAATGGCAGCGATTGTGCAGATGCTGACAAAATAACCGCTGACGATCTGGGGCAGAAAAACGCCTTTATATTGTAAGTAAGCTTCAAGAATTCCGGCAGTAGATGAAAAAACGACAAAAGAAAACAGGGTCTTGACATAAAAGCTGGCGAGTCTTGCCGTCTCCCCGGAAAACCCGCTGGCCAGAACCGCAATCAGCTGATCCGAAAAAATTATGCCCAAAATAGAAATCACCACCGTTACCGAAAGCAGGAAATTGATGATTAAGCTTGTGAAATAATCACCGGCCTCTTTTCCTTTGTGCTCATTGATCCTGGAATACAGCGGCATATATGCCGTGGAAATGGCGATGATAATTCCTCCGAACATAACGGTGAGTATGGTAAAGGACATCGCATAAGCGTCCGTTATATAGCTGGCTCCAAAATAATTGGCCATGACCATTTCTCTGATAAAGCCAAAAAATTTGGACACCAGTGTCAGCACAGCCATCAAAAAAGCCGTCTGTGCTGCGGTTCGAATTCCCCTTTTCAAGAAAGCACACTCCCATTGAATTCAATTAATAATTAATTATAACAGTACAATACTATATTTCATAGAGTTTTTCGCAATCCTCCGCACCATTCGTACAGAAATGCCGGGCTTCTTTATCATTGTCTGGCTATTGATCGGAAAATACATATTTTGTCCGATTGCCTTAATATGGTATAATATAATGACTCTAAAGGGATGAAAGGGTATTGTGATGGCTAAAAAATATTCACCAAATAATAAAGAACGGTACGGTAAAGCCGCTCTCGAAAAAGCTGATAGCGCATTCAAAACTCCATTGGGAGAGAGCGCTTCTTTATACGCGGACAAACCCTGGTTTGTTGTTATTGCTTCTTTGCTAATGTTTTTTATACTTTCCCTGGCGGGCAGCATGGATAATGTTGTTGAGAAATGGACGGGCCTCCTGTCGGCTATCGTCATTATAATTCTTCTCTTTACTGCGGCCAAGGGATCAGACGTATGGGAAAGGTTTCTGACCCCTTTGTCTCTGGCCTTTGCAGCATATATCCTATGGGCCGGCATTTCCACCTTTTACGCTGCCTCCGGTAAATTCGCCATATTTGAGTTCTCTAAATTATTGGTTGCTTTTTGCATCTTCCTTGCAGTACAGTTTTTAACAAAACCCGGCATGGCGGGATTTAAAACGATTTCATATATTTTAGCCTATATAGGCTGCTTTTTCGGAGTTGTGTCTGTTGATGCGGCATCGTCCGGCTTCCTGGCGAACATTTTTAAAGCTCTTGTCAGGCTTTTTACACAGGCATACGAATTGAGAGGCGGTTTCGAGCAGGGCATCCGTATCACCGGCATACTTGGCAACCCAAACATATATGCCGGTTTCATGGCGCTCGCTGTTTTGCTTTCTTTGTTCCTTGTGATAAATGCTTCCGGAAAAAGGGAATCCCGTACGGCGTCAGCCTTGCTTGCAATCAACTCATTGTCTTATTTGCTGGCATTCAGCATGGGGTCTTTATTTGTATTTCTGATTGCCTGCCTGGTTATGGTCGGTTGTGAAGAAAAAGGGAAACGGATTTCCCTTTTTCTCCTGATGGTTGAAACTGCCGTTCTTGCGTTCATCTTTGCTTTCCTATCCATGGCGGGTCTCGGAAAGTCGGGATCACCGTCTTTTATTCCTTTATTGGCCTTGATCCTGAACGCTTTCGCTTTATATCTGCTGGACGTACGGCTTCGCCCGGCTTTAAGCGCCAGGTTGAATTCAAATGTGAAATTGATGCTGGCCTCTGTACTGATTATCGTCGTTTTGATCTCCGGATATATGCTGGCCGCCTTCCAGATCTCCGGACCGATGAACCTGAACGCCGGCGAAACCGTTATGCGCGCTATTTACGTGGCGGAAGGCGATTATACGCTAGATGTTAAAAGCTCAGATCCGGTTAATATAAAAATCATAAGCCAAAACAGATATGATCTGATGCGGCACACTTCCACTCAGCTTTATTCCGGATCCAACGAGCATACAATTTCTTTTACCGTACCCGGGGATTCGGAAATCGTGCAGATCATCTTCTCATCCGCGGCAAATAATGTGGAAATCACTCAGGCAACCTATTCAGGGGCAGAAAACGGAACTGTGCATCTGAATTACCCCCTGCTTCCCGTCATTATTGCCAACCGCATTCAAAACCTATTCGCCAATGAAAATGCGGTCCAGCGTATCATATTCTTTGAAGACGGCATAAAGTTGTTTTCCAAATCGCCGGTCATCGGCAGAGGACTTGGAGGCTTTGAAAACGGAGTTTACTCCGTACAGGATTTCTACTATGAAACAAAGTATGCTCATAATCACTATATACAGGTGCTCAGTGATCTTGGCATTGTCGGATTTGTGCTATTTCTGTCTGTCCTCGCTTCTTCGGTAATGGCGGTTGTGTTTGCGAAAAAAAAGGCCCGGGCGACTTTTGCGGTCCCTGTGCTGGCGGCATGTGTCGTTCAGATTTTCGGACAAGCCACGACCGATGCGACTTGGTCGGCGGGAGTCTCCCTCGGATTCGCAGCTGCGATACTGGCATTGATAGCAATCTTCTGTTCTTCGCCGATCAGGACCGAGGCAAACTCCATCGTGTCTGACAACGGCCGGCTGCGTTTAGCTGTAAAGGCTTTACTTGCGGTATTTGCCGGTTCCTTTATCCTGCTGCTGACCGGTAATCTTTACGCTCAAGCTCATGCAAAGGCGGGGGTGGATAGTTTTGATGATATAGAACGTTTGATTCTATTGGACCGGTTTGAATATAACGACTATAAAGTTTCTTATCTTGTAAATGCTGCGAAATCGGAAGACCCGAAAGTGTTTTCCAAAGCCAATATGTATGCGAAAGAACTTTTACAGGTCGAGTCCAACAGCATTGCGCCATATGTTATGGCATATTATTTTGAAACTTTCAGGGATTATGACGCCTTTGAAGCAGCCAAAATCGGCATAAAAAATGCCGCTTCGAATCCCCAGATGTGGACCCGAATTTTCGATATTTTTGAAGAATATATCGATCCGGTAGGCTCGCATACGAATGATGCCGCTGACAGGCTGAGAACGCCTCAGTATTATGTTGACGGCGTGCTGGAGCTATATGATGCTCTTTTGGAAAGAAATCGCAACTCACTGGACAATATAACCCTAAGCCCGTATAACAACACTTTTCTGGGTAAACTTCTTGAAATAAGAAAGACACACCTTTACAGCATCAATTGGGTTTTTACCGTCATCATGACTTACGCTTTTGAAAGCGAAAATGCGGCCGATGCGAATCTTGACGGCATACCGGATAACCTGTCCCTGATCTCAGGCAGCATATATCGAAATGAGAAGAAAAACCTTACCGTATCAGACAATACGGTTATTGAGCTGAATCTATATCATAAACTGCATGGCAAATATGTCTTCGCGGTGGAAACGGATATGCCCCAAGGCATTAAAATTGCTGTAAACGGTACGGAACAGAATGTGCTTTACTCCAAGGACGAGGCGTATATTGAGCTCGATCTCGATGATAATTCGGATATGGTATTAACAAAGTTTACGGTGACATTCCCTAAAGCAATCGAAATTGATTCGATATCTTTTATTACAGAACTAGAGTGAATAAATGAGATTCTATGTCTTCCCATGCCGGCACGCCTGCGAGGACATGTTGGAGTATAATGGTCTAATCGGATCCCTGATGAATCCGCATTATCCGGTCTTTAATCAAGAGAGGACTCTATGATAAATTACAGTATGAGCAGGGAAACAATTACCTTTGGCATGTACTTCCCTGCTTATCTTTGTTGGTGTTTAGCGTTGCGACACCAAAAATCCGTATTGCATCATTGGATCTTGAAATGATTCGGAAAGTACAAAGAGACAATATACTTGCCCGGAATGCTGGAAACACTTTATGAGGTAATCACTTTTCTTTCCCTAAACACCGATCTGTGAGTGGCTAGCAAGTAAAAATCGACGGGTAGATTTCTCTACCTATCGGAAAGTTATACTTTACAGGATCAACACTCGCCAATTGACATTGAACCAAAATATCAATCCGACGATGGTTTAACCTCGCCGGATTAAATGGTTTATTCTACTTGAGACCTCCGTACCACAACATTTGACACAGAGCCAACTATAAAAACGAAGGACAGATTTACTCTGTCCTTCGTAAAGTTGTTTAATTATTTATCCTGCTTGACGATTAGTCTTTGAAGATTACGATGGTCGCGACACCGTCAGCATCGTCGCCCTTTGTATCATAGAGCGATACTGTCTGTCCTTCGTCCAGATCGTCGAGGTCAGCAACGCTGAACTTGCCATCGTCCGGATCGTATTCATAAACGATCGCGTCGTCAGCAATGGTGTATCTGTCCTGTCCAACAATGATTACAGTATTATCGTTGGCAAGATCATCGATCGTTTCATTCCGTACGATGTATCCGCTTGCTTCTGATCCGGTTTTGGTGACTACCTTATCGGTCAGTTCTTCAGCTGCTGTGATAACATCGTTGGCGTCAACCGTGATCTTGTATACTGCGAATGCTCCCGCAGGATTCCTGAAGTCGTCGTTGTTTCTCGTATCTGTCTTCTTGGTGAATGCTACGCCATCAATAAATCCTGTGAACTTGTAGACTTCGTCGTCGCCGCTCTTGGCATTTGATCTGCTGTTGAATACGCCGTATACATCGTCTTCGTCAACGTCTACGAAGGATTCGTCGATAAACAGCGCCACAACTTTTCCGTCGTCGTTGTACATTACGACAGCCAGGCTTGCAGCGGTAGCGATCGCGCCTTTCTTCACTTCAGACAGCGATGCAACATCATAATCTCCGGTTGCAGCCGGGTCATTCTTGTAGGTGAATACCACTGCATTGGAATCAATAGCTGCGTCTGTTGTGCCAGGCAGATCAAGAACTTTTATGCTCTGGAACGTTACGCTGGCATAAGTTACAGCCGATACATCAAGCGCATCGATTTCACCGTCGCTGTTCAGCGAATATCCAATCAGCGTACCAGGAGTCATTGCGGCTGCGGTAGCTGCATCGATATTCGGCATTGCGGCTGTCGTTGTCCAGTCGATATCATCTGCGGCATCCTCAAGATAGAATGTCTTTGTTGAATCGTCGGACAGATACAGCTTGAGCTTCATGTTATTGAATTTATCTTCTTGCTGACCAGCCTTAACGATGGCGAAGCTGTCCGCGCTCTTTGAGGTTCCGTCAAAGTCGAAGATCTTTCCAGCGTAGTCGAGGTAGAAGATACCTTCGGAATCTACATCAATACCCTTAGCGGCTGAGGTAGCGCTCGGAGCAAGCTTATATTCGGTTCCGTCGATCGTGACTTTTTCAAGAGGTGATTTGCCGTCGGTCTCCTCGACAACGCCTTCAACGGTTTCTGTTCCTACTTCAATCTTTCTGATGTCGCTTCCGTCAGCATAGACATAAACTACATCATCTTCTTCGATATCAGACAATGAATTTACGCCCAGCAGCTGGAACTGCTTCAGATCGATTTCATCGTCGTCGTCCAGGACAAAGTCTTTGCCCAGTAATCTCTGATCGTCAAAGATATCATCCTGTACATCGGAAGGAGCTAATTTAGCTGCGCTTACTTTCCAAGCAACTACGGAATAGATTTCCTTGATCTTCTTTCCGGATACATCTCCGTAGATGGTTACGGTCTTGCCGTCTTCAGCGTTGGAAGTAGCAAAAGTGCTGATGAATGTGGCATCGATAGCCGTAGTTGTGGTTTCGCAATCGCCGTTTCTGAACAGCGCTCCGCCGGTTGCAGTCGTCGGAAGATCATACTTCGTGTCGCCGACCTTGAACTTCGTGCCGTCAACTTTTCCTGTTAAAGCGGTTGACTTAACAGTGAAAGCAATCAGTTCATCGTCGTCATTTACATAAGCGGTACCGAAAGCACCGAGCTTGCCGACAATGTTGATTAAGGAATCGCTAAAGCCGAAATCGTCACCTAAGATGACATCCGGCTTCTCTTCAGCACCAAGGTTGGTGTTGAGCAGGTTTGCCGGTACAGTATTAGCTCTGTCTTTCCACAGGAACTCGGTGTCGCCGTCAGCGTTTACAGCAACCTTCTGAACGGTCAGCAGGTTGTAGATGATCTGAGCAGCGCTCGCCTTGTTTACAGTGGTGTCGGAAGCTACTTTGTCATACAGATCTTCGTTCTGAGCGATGGTTACATAGTTTGCAGGCCATGCGCCAACGAGCAGAGCGGAGTTCTGGGTGTAGCCGATTGCTCTGAGAGCCATGGTAACGGCTTCGTTAACGGTGATGGTTCTTCCGGGCATTGCGTTTCCTGCGCCGTCGCCCAGCATGATGCCTTTGGACTGGCAGAACGCAAGATAAGGAACAGCCCAACCGTATCCTACAGTGTCTTTGAAGCTTGTGGATGTGTATCCAGCAAGAGCACTGTCAGGAATCGCCAGAGCCCTCGTAATCATAGCAGCAAATTCTGCTCTGTTTACGGCTTTTTCTGGCTGGAAGGTTCCGTCCGGGTTACCGGTGATGATCTTGAGGTCATAGGCAACCTGAATAGCGTCTAAGTTGGCATGTCCGGCTACATCGGTCAGTCCGCGTTGAGAATCAGCCGCGAATGCCATTGAGAAGCTACCAAGTACCAGTGACAGAACCAGTACGAATGATAATGCTTTTCTCATTCAACAATTCCTCCTTTAAAGGTATTTCTCTTCGAAGGGGTGACTTATTTCTATTTTGGTGTCAAATTATCGTCCCCCTTCTGAAGATAATTTGACGCTTTTCATAGAAATGCAGGCAGCAAAACCGCCGCATATTCTATCAGAATGAATTATACCTTTTGCCCCGAAAGCAGTCAACCTCTACTGACAAATGTAACCAAATTGTAATACTCCAGAAAGGTGTGCTTTCAATGCTTCCGGCAATCTCCGGAGGGGTTGCCCGTCCTTGGCGGCTCGCTAAGGTACGCGCATTTTCAGGTACATGAACATTATAACGGTCAATATGCCGGAAGTCCATTACAGACACATTACAGAACTGTTACCAATCAGCGCGGTTTCGCATAAAAAATGCCAAACGGTCCTGGACTGCGACCGCGGGCCGTTGCGAAATTCTTAGCGTGAATTTTGTCCTTATCTTATTTAATATGTAATAAACTTTATCTTTGCGAGGCGTCTGCCGGAACCCTTTTCTCCAATTTCGAGGCAATGAAGAAATTCAGGGCAGAGATGAACAATGCGCCGATAAACACATACCGGTATCCTTCAGTTCCGTTTGCATACCAGACGTAACCCGCTAAGATTGGAATAAACATTGATACGAGGTGATCCATGCTCTGACCCATGGACAGAGTACGCGCAACCTCGGACGGATCGTTGGAAAGCTTTTTAACATAGGTGGCCCGGGCCATGCTTGCGGATTCCATCAGTTTATCCATGATATAGCATGCGCCTGCTATCACGAGCGCGGTGCTGAAATCGAAAAGTTGTTTCGCAAAGATGAATCCGATACACGCGACGAACATGACCACCGCCTCAAACTGCAAAGCATAGCGCTCTCCTCTTTTATCTATCAGGCTGCCGAACCAGGGCTTAAAAAAGATATTGAGCACGCATACGATAAAAAACAGCATTGTAAGCGTTGTAACGGGCTGATGGTAAACATCGATAATCACCCACGGCACGAAGGTCAGCGTAATCTGCTTTCTCGCACCGTTCACAATGGCCATAACGTAGTAAAGCTTATATTCCTTCCGGAAGACAAACCGCCTTTCACTGACGACCTTCTTGTCGTCGTGGTGGATGAACAGAAACAGGACTCCGGCCAGGATCATGGCTGCGGACGCCATAATGAAAACCAACTGATACGAAACACGAAAGATCTTGTACAGCAGGTAAAGCGCCGCACTGGTGACGATGATGGAGAAGCTCCCGAGCCCTTGCACCCGTCCCATGCTCTGCCCGAAGTTTTCTCCCCGGGCAAACCCCATGGCAATGCTGTTGCTCAATGGCAAATAAATATGCTGGCCGGTGCTGTACAGCACCAGAAATATGAGCACGAGGGAAAATTGATTAGGGACAAGGCCGAAGAACAGCAGGCCGATTCCGCCAAGAATATTTGCAACAGCGGCGATCCGGATATCGCCCAGGCTGTTGAGCATGCCGATCAGCACCACCGTCAGAAGACCGGGCAACTCCCTGGGCGTTTCAAGAAAGGACCTCTGCATTACTGTAAAATGAAGTTCATCGTAGAGCCTGTTAGCCAGGGATGTGCTCTCAACCGCCGAGACAATCCCGAGCAATACGCTGATTATCAGAAAGATAAAAAAATCTCTTGATATTTCATATTTTCCGATTTTTACTTTGTCCACCGGTTTAACTCCTTTTCGTGACGTTCCCACACTTACGGAACAGGAAGCCGTCGCCGAATTCCTGTTCCGTAAATATGGGGATGCCTGGAAAACCAGGCATCCCCAAGTCTTCAGTATTTATTAACTTATGCACGCGTTCCGTTGGGTTGAGGGATTTTCCGACCTTTATTTCAAGACGATAACGATGTCCGCGGAATGGTATTCATCGTCGCTGATGTCATATGCCCTGACTTTTACACCCGCTTTGACGGCGGACAGCCTTCCCGTCGTATATTCGTCCGGATCGTCCGCATCCAGGACATAGACAGTCGCGTTGTCTTTCACTTCAAACATGGCGCCGCCGTCTCCCGCCTTAATGGTCACCACTCCGTCTTTATAGCTCTCTACCTCGACGAAGGCGGCACTCGCGGAAGAGATCTCTTCAAAGACGTCGCCTTTTTTCCCGGCATCGGAGGACTTAAAGATGCTCTTTATCTCACCTTTGGAAAGGTTTAATTCATAGAGCTCACCATTAAGATATTCCGTTTTCGGAGGAATCGGCGAAAGGTTCTTGTTTCCGAGCCAGGTGATCTCATACCCCGCGGTGAGTGTTTTCAGGCCGGTTACTTTATCGCCGTCCGCATTCGAGGTACTTACCGTTCCGTTTATCACGCTGTATGCTCTCCCGGTGAAACCAACGTCCATGGGAAGAATCATTTCCGTGATTTTGCCCTTCTCCATCTTATAGAAAGCTGGTGTCGTTACATTTTTATATTTATATATCGTGTTTTCCCTGTAATCGGCTTTTCTGTCCGAGAACTTCATGGTGCTTTTGTAGCTGTTTGCCTTGCCATAGGTATAGATCACGACATTCTCAGAAATAGGTTTGCCGTCAAAGGTTGTCATGGTGCTGTTAAAGGACCCGGTGGCAAAAGTCATTGCGGAAGCGTCCGGAATTCCTGCGGGTTTATCCTGATCGGTTCCCTGTCCGGGAGCTTCCGCCGGCGGATTTGCCGCTTCGATCAGGCTGAGGGCATTGTAGGTAAACTCTGCCGCCATTTGCTTTGTGGCATAGGAGTCCATATTGGGGATATCGCTGTAAATCTTCAGCTCGGCCCCTTTGTTGACATAGTTCGAAGGCCAGGTTCCCCCAAGGCCTTCATCGGAAAATCCGGCGGCTCTCAAAATCATCGTAATCAGCTCGTTTCCTGTCACATTTCTTCCGGGCTTAAACGTGCCGTCCGGGTATCCTTTGGTAACGCCGTGTTTGACCGCATAGGCGATATAACCTTCAGCCCAGCCATAGCCGGCCATATCGGTAAAACCGCTTTTCGCGGCGGGCTGGGTTGCCGAGCCGGTAACCTCAGCAGCCGGCGGGTTCATGGCTTTCACGATGATGACGCACGCCTGTGCCCTGGTCAGATTGGATTCCGGATGATACAGGCCGTCGGTGTCTCCGGGTATG
>ENA-UPSB01000420-UPSB01000420.1-bioreactor-metagenome-genome-assembly--contig:-NODE-420-length-71888-cov-5.652402_pt1 | contig 71888 bp, 60 predicted proteins | sample MGYA00238182_ERZ773286 | MGnify/ENA primary metagenome ERZ773286 (study PRJEB29026, sample SAMN07631240) | bioreactor metagenome | isolation source: Switchgrass digestor | place: USA: Dartmouth... | reverse complement strand
TACCAAAAAACTTGAAAATGGGCAACATGCTGCTTCTGAGTGAGAATTAGATTATTGACAATAAAATAACAAGAGTGATATAATCACAATTGACAGGGCCTTACGCCGGCACGTTCCAAATTTTATTTAATTATACCAATAATTTGAATTTTAGAGAGATTCTTTTATAATATTTATACAATATTATGTTAAATGTAATACTATTAAGGGTTTGCTGTGTCTAAACATACAGCTTTAACCTTTTTAAGGAGGAGAAGCGGATTGGATCCAAACAAAAAAAAGATATCCATTGCCGTAATCAAACGGTTGCCCAGATATTACAGATATCTGTATGATTTGCTCAACATGGGTATCACCAGGATTTCGTCAAAAGAATTGAGTGAAAGGATGAACATTACTGCGTCGCAAATACGCCAGGATCTGAATTGCTTTGGAGGATTTGGACAGCAGGGTTATGGATATAATGTGGAGTCTCTGTTTCGGGAGATAGGCAATATTTTGGGGGTTAACGAAACTTTCAACGCAGTGATAATAGGAGCAGGAAATATGGGCCAAGCCCTTGCCAATTATGGAAACTTTGAAAAAAGAGGCTTTAAAATTATAGGTGTATTCGATGTTAACCCTAATATTATAGGAAATAAGATAAATAATCTCACAGTAATGCATATGGACAAGCTGGATGAGTTTATCACGAATAATAAAGTGGATATCGGAATTCTAACCGTGCCGTATGATCAAACCCCTGTTGTAGCAGAAAGGTTAGCCAAGCTTGGGGTAAAGGGATTGTGGAACTTCTCGCCTATGGATTTGGAGCTGAACCACGATGTTGTAATTGAAAACGTCCATTTGAGCGACAGTCTCATGGTATTGGGATATAAGCTGAAAGAAATGAGAAATAAGGAGAATAAGAAATAGCAATAGGTATAAAGATAAAAGAATGTAGCAATTGATTAATTGCTGCATTTTTTTGTTTTACAGGGTGTTCCTTTCTTATTATGACATTCCTCTTCATGATGCTCAGGCAGGTTGTTTAGATATGTTGATTCTATGCAGGCATGACTGGTGTTAATGTCAATCAAGATTTAGGTAAGTTACCGGTCTAAAAATGGGCCGCTAGGGCACTGGAGAACTATCCCTGCTTCCCCAGCACCCAAGATGTTGATTGATAGTGAGCGATATTCATTGCCTGAGTGGATACGATTTGATCATAAGCGGATATAAATCACTTCCTGTGAAATTGTTAATTACAATAAGTTGAAACTTATACAAATAAAGGTTCAATCAATTGCTGACTGATATGGGCAATATTTATTGGGAATATTGATTGAAATCGGTCAATAATACGAGCGTTTTTGATTGACAAGTGCAGTGTTGTTGAGTATAATCGAAACTGATCCTGCATTGAGACTGCTTATGTCATTCTATTTAAATGAATCCAGCCGATACAGCCCTGAATGCATTCATTTTTCTGTACTTTAATACCTTTCATTACAGCAATCGTACATTTCACCCGGCTGAATTCAAACCTGTTTTACGATAGGTCAAACAAGCACATTATCGGATTATTCTGATTAAAAAACATTCGTTTCAGGGGGTAAACGATGACAGCAAAGGAAATGGAAATTCTAAATTACATAAACGTTAACAGGATTGCAAAAACGGATGAACTGACAAGGATCTTTTCTCTCAGTGAAAGCACCGTCCGAAGGATACTGGACAGACTGGAGCGGCAAAAGCTTATAGTCCGCTTTCACGGCGGAGCCGCGTCCAATTCTGAAATCCGGAACAATACGGCGGTATCGGCACGGCTTAACCTTCGGAACAAGGAAAAAGAGCTGATTGCGAAAAAAGCGGCAGAACATGTGGCAGACGGCAATACGATAATCATGCTCGGCGGCACGACTGTTTATTACATGTGCAAATACCTGAAAGGCAAAAACCTGACCGTAATTACAAACTCATTGTTGGTCCTGGACGCTCTGAAAGCCGAAACGTCTATGAAAATAGTGCTGCTTGGAGGTGAATACAATAATGATGAAGCTGAACTGAGAGGTTCATTGACAAGCAATACACTTCAGAGACTCGGGGCGGACTATGTATTTACAAGTGCCACCGGGTTTGTGGAAGACAGGGGATTTCTGACACCCCACATTGATTCCATAGAATTATATAACATGTGCTTTCAGGTGGCAAAGAGGGTATTTATGCTTGTTGACAGTTCCAAATACCAAAAAAGCGATGTGGCAATAACCGCAAGAAGTGAAGACATAGACTGCCTTATAAGCGACAGCGGATTGCCGGATGAGGCAAGGGAAGCTTTTATGAGAAAAGGGGTAGAAGTTATTATTGCAGAATAAATGGGAAAGAAGGGTGATAAATGTATAAAAAAGAGGAGTATCTTAGCTATGCGGAAATACATAAACAACATGAGCAGCTCCGAAGAACCCTGGACTATATCACGGAAAAATCGGATGTGATCCGCGAGTTTTTTCAGACCGAAGGGGATATAGTATTCGTAGCCAGTGGGTCCAGTTACTGGATGAGCCTTTCCGCTCATAAAACGATGAAGCTGAAAACCGGAAGGAATACGTATGCTGTAAAGGCTGGAGACGTTTTATTATGCGGGGAAGAATTTGCAGGGATTTATAAAAATCCCATAATCATCTGCCCATCTCGCTCAGGCCATACGTCGGAAGTAATTGAAGCACTGAAGATTCTGAGAAAATATTATCCCTCAGTGAAAGTTCTTTCAATTGTTGAATATGAAGATTCCCCTCTGGAGAAATTATCGGATTTGGCGTTACGCATTAGCTGGGCCAACGAAAAGTCGGTATGCCAGACCCGCTCATTTTCCTGTCTGTACCTTGCGTCAATATTGATAGCGGGTATAGCATCAAACAATATGCAAATCTTCAGCGATGCAGAGCGTTATCTGTCCATTGCTCCGGCACTGTATACAGAACATGGGAATGTTATTGCCGGGCTGGTTAATGAAGGTAAAATGACATCCCTTGTCTGCCTTGGTTGCGGGCTGCAATATGGCGTATGCATAGAAGGGGCTTATATAGTGATAGAGATGGCGGAATTCAACACAAACTATTTTCAGCTTCTGGAGTATCGCCATGGGCCCATTGCAACGGCTGGTGAGGGCACCTATGTGTTTATTCTTTCATACAAAGGCGCGGAAGAGTATGAGGAAGAAATATCTAAAGATGCCGAGAAAGCCGGTGCCACGACCTTTGTTGTCTCAGATAGGGCACAGAAATACGGAAGATATACTTTCTCTTTAGGTGAAGATTTCTCAAAGGAAATTGTTGCATTGCATTATGTGTTTTGCCTGCAGTCTCTTGCTTTCCATCTTTCGATACACAGGGGCAAAAACCCTGACAGGCCGGGAAGCCTGGTGCCGTTTATTGTATTAAGATGAGGTAGTATGCGATGGTTAAAATCTATGATGTTCTGACTGTTTTTGATGCATGTGTGGATATGGTTGTTAAACTTGGAAATGTTGTGCCTGAGTTTGCTCAGAAAGAGAAACTGGTTGATTCGGTTAGTATTGAAATGGGCGGCTCAAACTGCATATTTGCCTCCCAGTGTGCAAAACTCGGGTTGAAGACCACCGGCATAGGTGTAATAGGTAAAGATTCCTTTGGCATGATAGTAAAAGATTCCCTTTCAGCCAATGGAGTGGATACTTCTTTTTTAAAAGTGGATGAAAACATAAACACGGCAATAGGAATTTCCCTGGACCGCGGACATGACAGGGCGATTCTGACTTATGATGAATCAATCAGGGCTGTAAATCCGGAAATGGTCACGGATGAGATACTGGGTAGGGCAAGGCACCTGCACATAGGGAGTTATTATCTTCTTGCGGGAATAAAAAACGAGCTGATTGATATTATGAAGAGAGCACGCAGGTATTCTGCCACAATAAGCCTTGACACCAACTGGGACCCCAGGGAGGAGTGGGAGTTGCCTGTTGAACTTCTTGAACTGGTGGACATTTTCTTCCCAAATGAAAATGAAATTAAGCTATTGTCAGGGAACAATGACATAGACGCCGCTGCTGCATATTTCCTGCAATATGTTCCGGTTGTAGCTCTAAAGCTGGGAAGTGACGGGGCAAAAGTCTATTCCGGAGAAACCGTGATTTCAGCAAAACCGTTAAATGTAGAGGTGCGGGATACAATCGGCGCCGGAGACAGTTTCGATGCGGGTTTTCTTTACGGTTTTCTCAATAATCTTCCATTGGAATTATGCCTGAAATGCGGGCTTTTTTGCGGTTCCATGAATGTTACACAAGCCGGTGGCTGCAAAGGCCAGGCTGACGTTAAAATGCTCAGGGAGTATCTGGCATTGTAATGGCATTATAACTGACACAAGGATTATATGTATCAGCACAAAGATTATATGTGCCAACACAAGGGTTATGCCTGAGTTTTTGCATTCAATGTTTTTGACGATCAGGCCAAGCGGGAGTGCGACCAGCAGCGGAAATTCCGCCCGGTCAAAAACCATGGGCCACTAAAATGCGCATGCCGGGTCACAAGATTTTCAGATGTTCGGAAAGGGGGTTGAACAGTGGAGCATCCTTTGAAACAGATGGTTAAACGCCATAAATCAGGAAAGCCTGTGGGCATTTTCTCCATATGCAGTGCCAACGAGCTTGTTATAGAAGCTGCTATGGAAAGGGCATTAAAAGGCGAAGACTTTCTGTTGATAGAAGCAACGGCAAACCAGGTGAACCAGTATGGGGGATACACGGGCATGAAGCCCGCTGAATTTAGAAATTTCATATCATACATAACTGAAAAAACCGGTTTTCCGAAAGATAAAATCATACTGGGAGGAGACCATCTGGGACCTCTGGTCTGGAAAGACAAAACTTCCAAAGCTGCTTTGGATGAAGCTGAAGAGTTGATAAGGCAATTCGTATTGGCCGGTTTTACCAAGATCCATATAGATACCAGTATGCACCTTGGTGATGACGACAGGAACAGGAAGCTGGACACCAGGACAATTGCCGAAAGGGGAGCTGCTTTGTGTGAAGCGGCAGAAAAGGCTTTCCTGGAGCTGAAAAGGTTGATTCCCGGAGCAATGCGTCCGGTTTATGTGGTGGGCAGTGAAGTCCCGGTACCCGGAGGAACTCAGGGTGAAGAAGAAAAGGTGCATATAACAAGGGCAGCAGATTTTGAGGAAACAGTCAGATCCTTTAAGGACGCTTTCTACAGGCGTAATCTGCATGATGCCTGGCAAAACGTCATTGCAGTGGTGGTCCAGCCGGGAGTGGAGTTTGGAGATACCAGCATACACGAGTACGATCGCGACTCAGCCAGAGAACTTACAACAGCATTGAAAAAATACCCCAACCTGGTTTTCGAAAGGCATTCCACCGATTATCAAACCGCTGCTTCACTGAAAAAGATGGTGGAGGACGGCATAGCCATATTGAAAGTAGGCCCTGCGTTAACCTATGCCTTGAGGGAAGGGCTCTTCGCATTAAACATGATGGAGAATGAACTGTTCAGATATGTCCCTGAAGTGAAACTGTCCAATTTTATCAGCGCATTGGATACGGCCATGGGCAGAAATCCTGAAAACTGGAAGAATCACTACCGGGGAACAGGCAGAGATATAAGGCTTGCCAGAAAATTCAGCTTTTCAGACCGATGCAGGTATTACCTGCCGCTGGGAGAAGTGCGGGAGTCGATGGATCTACTGATTAAAAACTTAAGTTCAGTTGACATACCTTTATACCTTATAAGCGTATATATGCCCATCCAGTACAGAAAGATCCGAAACGGTCTGCTGGAAAAAGATCCTCTGAGCCTGTTGAAGGACAGAGTAATAAACTGCCTGGATGACTATATTTATGCAGTGACGCTGGCATCCGGAATGAAAGGCATGAATGACGAGCTTTTGGCCTGAGTTCAGCCAATTGAACGGATGATTGCCATTCTTGCCTATTATGAATCGAACCTTGTTGTGCCGGCATTTTCCAGGTGCGCGTTCCGGGTTAAAGAGAGACAGTCGATAGCAATAGCTGGCGCAACAGTTTACTAATGAATATGCCTGTAACTGTGAAGCCTTGTCTCACGGGTTATTCCAGTCGTTTATGCATGCCTGGGTACTTGATGGCCATGCTTTCAGCATGTAAGTTCTTCCTGCACAAATACATCAGTTGAATACATATTAACTTATTTGTAAACTTTGTACCCCCTACCGATTAACAAATTAAATGCGGCATCCACGCTTTCCTGATCCGGCAGGGTGATTTTGAGGCAACCCTGTTCAAACTCCCTGCTGTTGGACACATTGATATTTTTTATGTTTATGCCGTTGCTGCCCAATATGGTTGCGACTTCGCCTATTATGCCGGGCTTATCCACCACGTCTACGATAAGTTCATGCAGCGGAGCTATTAGGCCGGGCTTGCCCGCTGGAATGGAATCCCGGAACTTTTTTGCGGTTTCAAAAAAGTCATAAATATTTGTGGAGATTTTTCTGTCAACCGATTCCCTGAAACGGGCCAGAATCTCAATATAGCGATCCAGTATCCCGATGATCTCCATACGGTTGCTCAATGTGATGCTTTCCCACATTTCCGGGCTGGAGGAGGCTATCCTTGTTATATCCCTGAAGCCTCCTGCAGCCAGCATCTGCATTTTGCCGTCGGGTGTTTCCATATCCTTTACCAGGTTGACAAGGGCCGACGCTATTATATGAGGAACATGGCTTATGCCTCCTGTTATCCTGTCATGTTCTTTTGAATCCAATACTATGGGTATGGCCCCTATTCCTTCTATTAGGCTTTTCATAAATGCCATGGACTGAGGGGTGGTGCTTCTGGACGGTGACAGTATATAATAAGCGTTTTCAAAGAGGTGTGCCACCCCGGAAGAATAACCGTCCTTTTCCATTCCGGTCATGGGATGGCCACCGATAAAACATGGAGGAGCATCCATGCTATTGACCAGATCAATTATTTCCGACTTGGTGCTCCCCACATCCGTTACGATACAACCGGGTTTTATTTTGCCTGCCAAACTTTTGACATACCCAAAGATATATTTGACCGGGGTGCATATGAATATTACGTCAGAATCGTAAACATGTTCGTTTGGCTGTGTAAAGCCCCGGCATATGACTTGGTCCCTGATGGCTGCGTCGATATCATGACGGTTTGGAGTGACTGCGGTAATATCCCTTATATTCAGACGTTCCTTCAATGCTCTTGCCAGGGAACCTCCTATAAGCCCCAGGCCTATTATTGAAATTTTTAAATTATCCATGCTTAAACTCTCTCCCGACTATATCAGCAATTTTACTGATATCTTCACACAGGGCATCGAAGCTTTCGGGTGTGAGCTGCTGTGAGGCATCAGACATGGCACATCTGGGATTGGGATGAACTTCAATTATCAGCCCGTCAGCGCCGGCTGCTATTGCAGCTTTTGACAGGGGAAGCACATATTGGGCTTTTCCGGCCGCATGACTGGGATCCACGATTATGGGCAGATGACTCATGCTTTTCACTACAGGCACCGCACTGATATCCAGTGTGTTTCTGGTGGCTGTTTCGAAAGTCCTGATACCCCTCTCACAGAGAACTACGTTGTAGTTGCCTTCGCTCATAATATATTCCGCAGCGTTTAACCACTCTTCAATAGTTGTGGCGGGACCGCGCTTGTAGAGAACGGGTTTCCCTGAACGGCCAACCTCCCTTAAAAGTTGAAAGTTCTGGGCGTTTCGGGCTCCCACCTGGAACATATCCACATAATCGTACGCTATCTCCACTGCCCTTTCACTGGTAACTTCACTAATTATTCTCAATCCAGTGGCATCCTTTGCTTCCTTTAACAGCTTGAGGCCTTCCTCCTCCAATCCTTGAAAGGAATAGGGAGATGTCCTGGGCTTGAAAGCGCCGCCCCTTAAAAACTGAGCCCCTGATTTTTTTACTGCAAAAGCGGCATCCATTATCTGCTGACGGCTTTCAACAGCGCAGGGACCGGCCATTATCACCAGTTCCTTGCCTCCGATTTTCACACCGCTTGCATCAACTATGCTGGATTCGGGTTTAAAAGTCCGGCTGGCCAGTTTGTAAGATTCCATTATAGGGACCAGCTTTTCCACTCCAGGCATTAATTCCAGCGGGACATTGTTAAGAATTCTTTTGTCTCCGATGACACCTATTATTGTTCTTTCCGTTCCTTTGGAGATGTGTACGCCAAGGCCAAGGGATGACAATACTTTGGAAACCTCTTCTACATCCCTTTCCTTGGAACCGGGTTTCATTACGATGATCATAAGCTATACTTCCTTTCTGCAATAATAAACTTTTTAGTCCAAGCATAGGCAAGTAATTCGCCTTTACCTGGCGGATTCTACCGATGACCGCGTTCATCCATCAGATGAAGCAAGTTATCGATATATTTACCATTCTACCGTGCTACAGTTACTATTCATAACACCGTATGAAAACCAACCGGCAGAAATGTACGACTTTTTTTAACAGTGAGCACTTTGCCGGATGAATTCATGCCTTGATTCCCATTATGGAAAATTATTATACTAAATTTACACCGCTATTATTAAAAAGTCAAGAATATCAAGTATATTTGGAACTGCACGATTACAACCATGAACAACCATAATTTAAAAAATAATAAAATATTATATTAAAAAGAGGAAATAAGCAAAAAAAATAGAATATTAACATAGTATATAAATAATGAATTATGATGTATATTGTAATTATACAAAATTATAGTTGAATTATTGAATTTGGATTGTTGGCAACAGGTGATTTCACGACTAGGTACATGGTAATTGAAAATACCCCGATTTTTTTTAATGCTAAATTTCTTAATTTTGAATTATTAGGCTGACAAATAGGTAAAATATTATACAAATGTATTATTTGGCAATTAAGGAAAAATTAAATAAACCAAGGGGGAATTATTATGAAAGACTATAGCGGTGAAAGAATTCGAAACATCTGTCTTATGGCCCATGGAGGGGCGGGTAAGACCACTCTGGCAGAAGCTATGCTGTATAATTCAGGAGCGATCGACAGGCTTGGGAAAGTGGTGGACGGCAATACCACTACCGACTTTGACCCTGAAGAAATCAAGAGAAAAATTTCCATCAGCACAGCAATAGCGACCTGCGAGTGGCGAGATCACAAAATCAATGTAATTGACACTCCCGGATATTTTGATTTTGTAGGCGAAGTAAAACAAGGTATACGGGTTGCCGACAGTTCGATAATACTGGTTTCTGCCAAGAGCGGAGTGGCTGTTGGAACGGAAAAATCCTGGTCTTATGCAAGAGAGCACAAATTACCGGTTGTCTTTTTTGTAAACAAAATGGACGAGGAACATGCGGATTTCTTTAAAACTTTTGAACAACTTACCAGCACATTCGGCAAAAAGGTCATTGCTTTCCAAGTGCCAATAATGGAGAATGATAAGTTTGTTGGAATTGTTGATGTTGTTAACATGACTGCGAAAAAATTCGACAAGGATAAGCTGGTAGATATAGCTATCCCTGCCGATTTAAATGATAGAGTGTCTGAGTTCAGAGATGCTTTGAGAGAGGCTATTGCTGAAACCGATGAAGAACTGATGGAAAAGTTCTTCTCCGATGAAGAGTTTGCAGCAGAGGAAATCAGCAGAGGCATTTGCGCCGGAGTGGCAGATGGCTCCATTGTTCCGGTATTATGTGGTTCTGCAATCAACAATCAGGGTATAAAGCAGCTTATGGATATGATAGTGGACTGCCTGCCATCAGCAGTTGCCAGCCAGACGGTTAAAGGCAAAGCGCCTGAAAGCGATGAAACTGTGGAATTCAAAACATCTCCCGATGCACCTCTGTCAGCTCTTGTTTTCAAGACAATTGCAGACCCATTTGTAGGTAGAATATCACTTTTCAGAGTATACTCAGGAACATTGAAATCAGATTCCGTGGTATATAATTCCATCTCTCAGAAAACAGAAAAGATCGGATCCCTTTTTGTCATGAGAGGTAAGAAGCAGATCCCTGTAGATAAGCTTGTCACCGGAGATATCGGTGGTGTTTCGAAACTTCAGAATACAAGCACCAATGATACTCTCTGTGAACAGGGCAAGCCGATTGTTCTGGACCAAATAGAGTATCCCGAACCTTCCATTTCCCTTGCAGTGGAACCTAAGGCAAAAGGCGATGAGGAAAAGATCAGCGCAGGTCTTCAGAAACTGCAGGATGAAGATTTAACTTTCAAAGTGATCACCAACACGGAAACAAAACAAACCCTTATTTCCGGTATCGGGGAGCAACATCTTGACGTAATAACCAGCAAGCTCAAAGCAAAATTCGGAGTTTCCGTCAACCTTACGGATCCAAAGGTGCCTTACAGGGAAACCATCAGGAAAAAGGTCAAGGTTGAAGGCAAGCATAAGAAGCAATCCGGCGGTCACGGTCAATATGGCCATGTATGGATTGAATTTGAACCCGGTGAAACAGAAGATCTGACTTTCGAGGAAAAAATATTCGGCGGTGCGGTACCAAAGCAGTATCATCCGGCTGTTGAAAAAGGATTGAGAGAAGCTATCCAGCATGGTGTACTTGCCGGGTATCCTGTTGTCAATCTCAAGGCAACACTGGTGGACGGTTCATATCACGAAGTTGACTCATCGGAAATGGCCTTTAAGATAGCAGCAAGGCTGGCATACAAGAAAGGCCTGGCGGAGGCTTCCCCTGTGCTTCTTGAGCCTATATACCATGTTGAGGTTTTCGTACCTGAGAGCTATATGGGAGATGTGATTGGAGATCTCAACAAACGAAGAGGCAGAATAATAGGAATGAATCCTCAGGATAACGGCATGCAGCAAGTGGTGGCGGAAGTTCCCCTGGCTGAGATGTTCAAATATGCTACAGAGTTGAGATCCATGACTCAGGCAAGAGGCGATTTCAAGATGTGGTTTGAAAGATACGAGGAAGTGCCTGCGATGATAAGCCAGAAAGTTATAGAAGAAGCAAAGAGGAATATGACGGAAGACAGTGAGGATGAATAAGATGTATACGGATTGCAGACAGGATTAACGGGTGTCGTTAAAACGACACCTTTTTTTAACAAATTCAGTTTTTAAGTCTGTATAATGCTTATCAGTTTAGTTCATTAAGTCCATATAAACTGTTAAGTCCACATAATCATAAGCCACATAATCCGGAAATGAATTCAGCATATTATATGCATCCGGCAGTCATCCCCTGCGATTAACCGGGCTCATTCCTTTTTTGCAAGTATATGAAACTAATTTTCGGAAATCCAAGTCTAAATATACAACTATATACAACTGGCTTACTAAACTTGTCTTGCCGGCATTTTCCAAGATAAGCGTCGAGTTGGGGAGACAGCGCCGATAACCTGTTTGTACTTGTCCAAAGGGCAGCTGGGGAGATCAGAATTTTATTTTATAAAAAATTAAAGGGGACCTTAAATGTTAAAGAGAGCGCCAGCTTACCGAAATACGTTATGAGATTGAGAGCCTGACAGGCACATTAAACAAGAGGGATAATCTTGTCGAGCTTTCAACCATTACGGTTAACATGTACGAGAAAGAGCCGGAGGCCTTGGCCAGGGAAAAAGAAAAAACATATCTGACAAGGCTGAAAGGGCAATTAATAAGAAGCTTTGAGGGGCTGATTTCCTTTTGCGGCGATGTGGTCATGTTCCTGGTGGCTATTTTGCCCGCTCTGTTAATGCTGGCGATTTTGGGTTTCATAGCTTATAATGTTTACAGGCGGTTTTTCAAAAAAAAGAACGGGTTATTGGCAAAAAAACAAATAGGGGATAGATCTTTGGAAAGCGGAGTTCCAAAAGATGAAAGTGAGATCTAACAGGTTTCCTGTTAGTACGATGCTTTAACCGAACCTGTTTATAAAGGGGGAAAGATGGGATGGTAACTCCATCGCTTTATGTTTCATATGAAAAACTTCAAAGAAATATCGCACAAATGCATGAAAGAATACTGCAAAACGGTTGCAAAATCCGTCCTCATGTAAAGACGCATAAAACCGCCCTGATAGCCCGGATGCAGATGGATGCCGGAGCTGTCGGCGTAACCGTGGCAAAGGTATCTGAAGCTGAAGTCATGGTAGCCGGAGGCATAAAGGATATATTCATAGCTTATCCCGTCGTGGGAAAGGACACGATTGCACGGCTGATGGAGCTGAACGGCAAATGCAGGTTGATTGTCGGTGTGGACAGCATTGAAGTCGCGAAATCACTTTCCGATACCGCTGTCAAAAAAGGACAAACATTGGAAGTCCGGCTGGAGATAGATACCGGTATGAGAAGGACGGGAGTTCCGCCGGAAAAGGCTGTCGATATCGCCCTGGAAATCTCCGGGATGAAAGGCATATATCTGACGGGCATATACACATTCAAAGGGCTCATGCATGCCGGCGCATTCACTCCGGATTGCTGTCTGGCTGCCAGGGAGGAAGCGGAAATAATGGGAGATGTTAAGGCCCGGCTGGATAAAGAAGGAATTGAGATCCGGGATGTCAGCGGAGGCTCAACTCCTACGGCCATCCCCGCGTCAGCATGTCCCCAGGTAACCGAGGTACGGCCTGGCACATATGTTTTTTATGACTGTATGAATGTGAAAGCGGGCGTTTGCAACCTGGAAGACTGTGCTGCGGTGGTTAAGACTACCGTTGTCAGCGCACCCTATGATGATTTGATCATTGTGGATGCGGGAAGCAAAAGCATATGTCCGGATGTTCCCCTGGGAACAAATCCTTACCGGTTTGAAAGCTATGGTTACGTTGTTGAGTATCCGGATCTCATGCTTTCGAGATTATCGGAAGAACACGGTATTATATACGTGCCTGAAAATGCGAAAAAACCTGAAATAGGAGAAGTTATTTCAATAATACCCAACCATATATGTACCACAGTGAATCTGTATGACCATTTATATTTGGAAAAGGATGGGAAGGTTGAACTTATAAGGATAGATGCCAGGGGAAAGAATTACTGATTATCCTTTTAATATTTGAATAATACAACTCCCTGTAAGCAGTGGCTTATGTCACTGGTCCAGGATACAATGCTAATACATAGGAGGTATAATTTTATGAATATTTACGAGAGACTTGAACAGTTGTCCATTACTTTGCCCGAACCGCCAAAAAGAGGCGGTCTGTACGTTCCTGTCAAGCAGTCGGGCAACATGCTTTATGTTTCCGGCCAGGTGCCGAATGTAAACGGAGTCCCGGCATATACCGGAAAAGTCGGCGATACCCGAACAGTGGAAGAAGCCCAGGAAGCAGCGCGGATATGTGCACTCAACATGTTAAGCGCACTGAACGAGTACCTGGGTGATTTGAACAGGATAAAGGGTGTTGTCAAGATCCTGGGGTTTGTTCAAAGCGCTCCCGGCTTTAATGAACAGCCAAAGGTTATAAATGCCGCTTCCCAGTTGTTTATAGATATATTTGGTGACGAGGGTTGGCATGCCCGTTCTGCTGTAGGTACGAACGAGTTACCGCTTAATGTTACTGTAGAGATTGAGGGTATATTTGAATTGAAAGAGTGATCTCTATAAGAGAATACTCTGAGTTTTTTATAATTTTATATGGCCAAGCAATACTTTTAAATGTCTTTAAACAATCGTATAAAACTGAGTCCATCCGGTATTAAGCGATATGGAACACCGGATGGATTTTTTATGCAATGAAACATAAACCTCCCCATTTTATAATATTTTGAAACTCAGGTACTAATTTTTTATTTATTTACGAAAAAGAGTTGCAATATTTCTAAATAGGTGTATAATATAAGTGGAATTAAGAAATACACTACAATATGCATTTGCCTTATAAGTAATATGCGAGGTGTTATTATGTGCAAGCCTCTCAAAGATCTTACTACCGAACAAATCAATCATAAAACCATGCACATCGATATGTGTACTACCAGAGAAATACTTGAAATTATCAATGATGAAGATATTCAGGTTCCACTGATTGTCAGGAACGAAATTGACAGCATCGCAATGGCAGTGGATGCGATCACAGAAGCGATAAAATCCGGAGGAAGACTAATTTACATTGGTGCAGGCACCAGTGGCAGGCTGGGAATGCTGGACGCTGCAGAGTGTCCTCCTACTTTTGGCACGGATCCGGAACTTGTAAAAGCGATCATAGCAGGTGGCAATGAAGCCTATTTCCGTGCTGTGGAAGGTGCTGAAGATGACGAAGAAGCGGGAAAGGCAGCCATAAGGGAAAATAATGTTACAGCAAAGGACGTGGTGGTAGGTATAACTGCCAGCGGTAGGACTCCGTTTGTCCTGGCAGCAGTCAGGGAAGCGAAAAAATTGGGTGCCAAGACAATCGGTATAAGCAATAACACCCAGTCTCAGATAAAAAGCATTGTGGATATAGATATTGCCTTGAATGTGGGTCCTGAGGTTATTATAGGTTCTACACGCATGAAATCAGGAACGTCACAAAAGCTGGTGCTGAACATGATAACAACAGCGGTCATGATAAAGCTGGGCAAAGTCTATGGCAATTTGATGGTGGATTTGCAGCCTAAAAATGCAAAACTTGTCAACCGTGCAATGAGAATAATAATGCATGCAACAGGAGCTGACGAAGAAGTAGCGAAAAAGTACCTGGAGCTTTCCGGGATGAATCCGAAAGTTGCAATAGTGATGTACAAGACCAACACAGACAAGGAGACAGCAGTCAGACTGCTCGCAAAAAATATGGGCTTTGTTACAAAAGCTATAAATGATACAACTGTTAACAATAGATAAACCAATGTTTTTAGAATGAGAAGTATAATGATTTCCTAAAATTTTTTAAACAAATTTTAGTATACTAAAGTTTGAAAACCGTAAACTCAAGATCCACTCACACCATACACATTTCAAGTAAAGACTTACAGAGGGCTTTATTTCTCAAATACCAACTTCGTAAAAATCTCTCATCACAGAATCTGGCTTAACAAACACACAAAACTAAATAAGTGAGGTGTAATAGTGATTTAAAAATTATCACATTATTCAAAAAAATTGAATAAGGGGGTTATTTAATGAAAAGAGTCATTTCGCTACTACTTGCAACTCTAATGTTACTTACAGTATGCATTGGATGTGGATCAAAGGAGGAAAATAAATCTAGCACATCCTCAGCTGCTACTACAGGTACGACAGAGACAGATAAGTCAGCAAGCGGAGAAACGACAGCAAAGGCCTCTACGGATGAAGAGGAGGTAACATGGGACTCGCCAAATCTCACATGGAAGAAAGACACATCGCCGGTAACATACTCTTTGTTTCTTGACATTCCATGGTCACCTGTGGATGTGTGGGGTACGGATCATGTTTCACAGGAAGTTACCAGACGTACAGGTGTAAGCTTTGAGGTTACCAAAGCCCAGGATAGAAATCACCTTGGATTGCTTCTAGCGTCAGGGGATCTGCCGGATTCTATATTTGTGTACGAGAAGAAAGAGAGATTTGAAACCTCAACTGTGTCACAACCTTGGGATGAATTGATACCCAAATATGCTCCTGAGTTTGACAAGCTGATAGGAGATGATGAAAAAGCTCTTGCAACTGTGGAAGACGGTCATTATTACACCCTTTATACTCACAACAGAAATCAAGCCTATTGGGATGACCCTACATTGCCTGTATCCTATGGTGAGCCAACCATAATGCTGCGTGATGATATCATGGAAGAGCTGGGTAATCCTAAGATAGAGACGGTGGATGATTTTTATAATGTTTTGAAGCAAGTAAAAGAAAAACATCCCGACTATATTCCGTTCCTGCAACCAAATCAGAATGGTTCCGCTCTGGCAGGATGGTTTGGGATCAATACCGCTGGTGCTTGGTATATTGATAAAAATGGAAAGGTTGGTTTGCCTCAGGCAGACCGTGAACACTATTACCCATATCTGAAATATATGAATAAACTGAGTCGGGAAGGACTTTTGAGCACAGAAGGCCTGACATATGATTTCAACAAGCAAAAGCAGGCTATTTTGGCAGGCAAGGTTTTTGCCACTGCTGGACAGATTTATGATGTTGACCTCATTAACGAGGAATTGGACAAGATACCGGGCAATACACTGCGCTATACTGCAATGAATAAGCCCCTTAAGGTAGACGGAGAGATAAAATATTCACCTGTGTACACCAATTCTGGGTTTGCAGGCTTTTATATCACACAGAACTGCAAGGAACCGGGAAGGCTCATAGCACTCATGGAATTCATGAAGAGTCCTGAAGGGGACAAACTAACTCAATGGGGTGTCGAGGGTGTTGACTATACCTTGACGGAAGATGGATTACCTTTGATGGATGACAGCATTTCATGGAAAGAAAGGGGAGACAACGTATGGTACTTCCAGGCTTCTTTCATTGTTGAAGCTATGAAAGTCATGACCAAAAAAGAAACAGCCCCTAAATATGCACAGGTAACTTCTCTCATGTATGATTTTAAACCCTATTGGAAAGTTGACTACGCATTGGCATTGACCAAAGTTTTACCGGAGAGCGAAGAAGCAGACATACTATCATCAATAACCAACACTTTTTCTAATACAGTAAACAGCATAATACTGGCGGAAGATGATTCCACCTTTGAAAAGAGATTCAACGCAATGTTCGATGAGATCGAAAGCCTTGGATTATCAAAGCTTTTGGAATATGCCCAGGCTCAGTATGAAAAGTATAAGCCCAGATTTGAAAAATAATATTCTTCAATCAGGCATATACATTTAGAGGATTTAATGGTGTCCGTCAGCCATGCCTGAAAGGCAGGGCATGGCTGGCGACTCCATGGCGGGCATATGTATTTGCGACATATTTTGGGAGATTCGCATATTGCGTTGAATTATATGGTATTTAGTATGGGAGAATTCATGTAGTGCTTAGATAGGAGAATCTTTATGAATGATGGAAAGATTGCAGTAAATAGCACTTTTAAAAAGCGGTTTACCAAAGGAATGAAGAAGTTTTTGGCACAGCGCTATCTACAGCTGTTTGCAATCCTGGGTACAATTTTCTTGATAGTTTTCTGCTATGCTCCAATGACAGGAATAATCATAGCATTTAAAGACTACAAGGTATCTACAGGTTTTGCTGGCTTTTTTACGAGCAAATGGGCGTCAAACAACGGGATGAAACATTTTATTGACCTTTTCAAATCTTCTGCATTCCCAATGGTAATGCGCAATACCATAGTATTAAGTTTGCTGAAGCTGATATTCTCTTTTCCTGCTCCGATCCTGTTTGCCATAGCATTAAACGAAGTAAGGAACGCCAAGATAAAAAGAGTAGTGCAAACAGTGAGTTATTTGCCCCACTTTATTTCATGGGTGGTAGTATATGGCTTGGTCTTTACTTTTTTAAATACGTCCACTGGAGTTATCAACCGGGTACTGGTGGAAAATAACATTATATCCCAGCCAATTGAATTTTTAGCCAGCCCTGACTATTTCTGGGCCTTGGCAGTCATAACCGATGTATGGAAAGAACTGGGATGGTGGTCAATAATATTTTTAGCAGCAATGGCAGGAATAGACCAAAACTTATATGAAGCAGCAAAAGTTGACGGGGCGAGCCGGCTTCGCTGTATATGGCACATTACTCTTCCAAGTATCAAAGGTACGATAATGGTAGTTCTCATCCTTTCTGTCGGAAGCCTTATGACAGGAGGATTGGGAGGCTCCAATTTTGAACAGTCTTTTCTTATGGGGAATAAGGTTAACTATGAAAAATCAGCAGTTCTTGGCTACTTTATTTATGAGACCGGGCTTGTGAACCTCAGATATTCATATGCTACTGCTGCTGGGTTGTTCCAGTCAATGATTTCCCTTGTACTTGTTTTTATTACAAACACTTTATCAAAGAAGACAACCGGTTACGGGCTATTCTAAGCCGGAGGTATGATCAGTATGAAAAGATTACGCAAAGATAACAGCGGAGATGCGATATTGGATATCATTGTCTATGTCATAATAACTCTGGTGTTTATTACAACATTTTATCCTTTTTATTACTCAATAATCATGTCATTCAATGAAGGATCGGATGCTGTAAGAGGAGGTATATATTTCTGGCCAAGAAAGTTTACCCTGGAAAACTATAAGGCCGTAATGTCCATAGACTATATTTATACAGCCATGCTTGTATCCATTGCACGTACTGTTATTGGCACGATATGTTCTCTGTCTTTTACAGGGCTGTTTGCTTACAGCATATCCCATAAAAATTTGATGTTCAGAAACTTTTATATAACTTTAATGATAATAACATTATATTTCAGCGGAGGCTTGGTACCATACTATATGGTCCTGAAAGAGCTGGGGCTGATTAATAGTTTTCTTGTCTACATTATTCCAAACCTGCTGGGTGTGTTCAATGCTATAATTATGATGAGCTTTTTCAGGGAGATACCCGATTCTTTGAAAGAAGCCGCTATCATTGATGGTGCCAATGATCTCAAAATATTTTTCAAAATTATAGTTCCCATATCTACACCTCTGTTTGCCACCATAGCCCTTTATATGGGAGTCTGGCACTGGAACACATGGAATGATGCAGCATTTTTTGTAACCAAGAAAAGCTTAAAGACAATGAGTTATGTTTTGATAAGTCTGATCAATCAGACTGAGTCTGCAGCAAGGATTACAGAAACATCAGGGGCACTGGGGACGACGAATGTCCATCGGTCCAAATACACTGCAGAAACTCTCAGACCTGCTGCCATGATGGTCGTTGTGCTGCCTATAATCTGTGTATACCCCTTTTTACAGAAGTATTTCGTAAAGGGTATAATGATTGGATCAATAAAAGGTTAATGGTAAAGGAGGATATTATGGACATTTTGAAATTTGAAGACAAGTATGTGCCTGAAGTTGTGTCGCTGTGGAATGCCCATCTAAGCTCGCAGACCCAATACAAACCCCTGACCGAAAAAGAGTTTGAATCCAGGTTTCTGAAAAACCCCAACTTTTCCTATGACGGTACTTTTGTAGCGGTGGAGGACGGAAAGGTCATAGGTTTTGCCAACGGGGTGGTAAAAAAGGAATTCCTACCGGGAGAGAACAATGAAAACACGCCCGGATACCTGACCATGGTGGTTGTAGATACGGACTACAGGGGGAGAGGCTACGGTTCTGCATTATTACGGGAACTGGAGGGGTTTTTCAAAAAGAACGGTAAAACTAAATCCCAATCCATATTTTTCAACCCCATAAAACTGGAATGGTACATACCGGGTACCGACAAGCATGATCACAACAACTCTCCCGGGGTGGATGCGGATACTCCGGCGGTCGCTTTTATGGAGAAGAACGGATATCGCATACTGTCAAGGGAAGTTTCCTATCATCTGGATCTTTCGGATTTCAGGATGAGTGAGAGGGCTGTAAGGAAACGCCAGGAACTTATGGAAAAAGGCATCTATACCGGATACTATGACCCGGAAAAACATTTTGGTTTTGACGAATTGTTTGATGATCTGGGAAGTGAAGACTGGAGGAAAGGCATTATGGATAATTTGGCACAGGATGTGCCGGATCCGGTCATTGTGGCGGCAGATCATGGCAAAATCTGTGGATTTACCGGCCCGATCAGGGTGCAGGAAAGCGGCAGGGGATTTTTTGTAGGAATAGGCACCCATTCTCAGTACAGGGGCGCAGGTATAATGACGGTGTTGTTTGAACTGTTGATGGATGGCTTTAAAAATGCGGGAGCGAAATTCAGCACCCTTTTTACGGGAATAGATAATCCCGCCAGGAAAACCTATGAACGTACAGGATTTAAAGTGGTCAGAAACTGGGCAGTCATGGGAAAGGAGATATGAGTTATGGATAGAAAAACAAAGCACATTATGGCAATCGGAGCTCATACAGGGGATGCACAATTGACATGCGGTAAAACGCTGGCAAAGCATGCCATATTAGGGGACAGGATAACTATTGTGGACGTGACGGCGGGTGAGAGAGGCGCTCCACCCAACATGAGAGTGGAAGATTTTAAGCAGATGAACATCAATGCTGCAAACGAGTTTGCAAAAATGCTGAATGGGAAATCCATAGTCCTGAATTACAAGGACGGTGAAGTTCCTGAAAATGAAGAAATCAAGTTTGAAATAGGAGATCTTATCAGAAAGGAAAAACCCGATGTAATACTTACCCATTGGAGCCACAGCATGCACAAGGATCACATGGTTGTCCACCGTGTGGTAAAAGACGCCATGTTCTATGCGGGCTTGAGTACCATAGAAAGGGATCTTCCAGCCCATAGTGCCATGGGACCGTATTATGCCGATAACTGGGAAGATTCCCATGGTTTTGTTCCATATATATATGTTGACGTGACTGAAGGATATGATCTTTGGTATGAAGCTATTCAAAAGCTGTGGCTGACAAATAATTCACCATGGTTTAAATACCTGGAGTATTACGACGCTTTAAGCAGGGCAAGGGGAGCTATCATACACAAGAAGAGGGCAGAGTGTTTTGCAGTTGATCCGTATAGCATGAAGATGACCATTGATTCCTTTTAAGGTGTGGTGAGGCTATGCCCGATGGGAAATTTGATGCTGCCTTTGGTTTGCTTGCTGAGGCAGTCGATGAAGGTGTTATACCAGGAGCAGTTGCTGCTGTCGGATGTTCGAAAGGAATTATAAGGGTAGGATGTTATGGCAACCGATGCCTGATACCTGAAAAGCTAATCGCATTGCCTGACACCCTGTATGATCTGGCTTCCCTCACAAAGGTTGTTGCCACCACCACTTTGTTTTTGATTTTTCAGGAAGCCGGAAAGCTGTCAGCCATGGACAGGGTGTCTTATTACATTGATAGATTCAGCGAGGGAAATAAAAGGTATGTCACCCTTTTGAATCTGCTTACCCATACATCCGGCATGCGGGATCACGTGCGGCTGGATCTCATATGCAGGGATTCCTCGGAGGCGATACGTTACCTTACGGAAATCCCGCTTTTGTACAATCCCGGTGAAAGGGTAGTCTACAGCTGCCTCGGGTATATTTTGCTGGGGCACATTCTTGAAAAAGTGGGGAATGACAGGCTGGATGCCCTATGCAAAAGGTACGTTTTCGACCCTTTGGGAATGTATAAAACGTCTTTCAACCCTGGACAAGGAAATATTGCCGCCACTGAATGTGATGAGAAAGATGGAAAACCGCTGATAGGCGTTTGCCATGATGAAAATGCCAGGTTTTTGGGAGGAGTGTCCGGAAATGCCGGACTCTTCTCCAATATTGATGATCTGACGGTTTTTGCGCAAATGCTGATCAATAATGGCCGGCATAAAGGCAGGCAGTTTTTGTCCAGGGCAAGTGTTAGAGCAATGACAAGAAATTATACTGCCCACTTAAATGAAGACAGAGGTTTGGGCTGGTTCATAAGGGGTGGAAGATTGGGCGATATGGAGCAAGGATATGTCTCGGCAGGAGATCTCATGCCCCCGGGAGCCTATGGTCATACAGGCTTTACCGGCACTTCCATGTGGATTGACCCTGAAGATGACCTGTTTATAATCCTGCTCAGCAATCGCGTCCATCCCGGCAGGGACAATAATGAGTTTTTGCGGTTCAGACCTCTTTTTCACAATGCGGTTCTGGCAGATATGGAAAAATGATCTGGGAAAATCAGAGGAGGTATGGCTTTGACAGAACAGAAAAAAGCTTGTGTAAGGAATGGAATAGATCGCATTGAGGAGTATGGTTATCTGTTCGAAGGAAAAAGATTGGGCTTGATAACAGGACCGACAGGGCTAAACAGGAAGATGGAATCTACCATAGACATATTAAAAGACAGGTATGATCTAAAAGCCCTATATTCTCCCGAACATGGTGTAAGGGGAAACTTGCAGGCCGGAACCCATGTGGATACCTATGTGGACGAGAAAACAGGAATAACTGTATTCAGCCTTTATGGCGAGCACAGAAAGCCTACGCCCGAAATGCTGAAGGATATAGACGTGCTTGTGATGGATATACAGGATATAGGTTCGCGCTATTACACCTACCTTTATACTATGGCCTATGCCATGGAGGCCTGTGCGGAAAACAATAAGATCTTCGTATTGCTGGATCGCATAAATCCCATAGGGGGAATTGAAGTGGAAGGCAATATTCTGGACACGGAATACTCTTCCTTTGTAGGAATGTATCCGATAACAAACCGCTATGGTCTGACCATGGGCGAGCTGGCCATGCTTTTCAACAAGGAATTTGGTATTGGGTGCGACCTGGCTGTTGTTGAACTGGAAGGCTGGAAAAGGGGCATGTATCATATTGATACCGATCTTTTGTGGGTGAGCCCCAGCCCAAATATTCCGACCCTTGAAACGGCGGTACTTTACAATGGCACCTGTTTTTTTGAAGGAACCAACATATCTGAGGGAAGAGGTACTACCAAACCTTTTGAAATGGTTGGAGCACCTTGGATTGATCCATATAAGTTGTCAGATAAAATGAACAGCATGGCTCTTCCGGGTGTCATATTCAGACCTGTGTACTTCGAACCCACATTTTCCAAATATAGAGGTCAGCAGTGCAAGGGAGTTCAGATACATGTGACGGATTACAGGGTTGTAAAACCGGTGGAAGTAGGTATAAGGCTTTTGTATGAGATTATGGATCAGGATATTGATAAGTTTGAATGGCTACCACCCAACAGGGAGAACGGCAACTTCTTCATAGATTTGCTTGCGGGCTGCGAAGATGTAAGGTTGAGACGGTATGATGCTGACGAATTATTGGAAAGGTGGAAAGAGGATAGTTGCCGTTTTAAAGCCTGTAAAGAGAAGTACCATATATATTGATGGAGGACTTGAAAAACCTTATAATTCAGATGGAGGGGTGCCATTGAAGTACATAATGGGTATTGACGGAGGAGGCACAAAGACCAAACTCCTGTTGACTGATGCTTCAGGCAGGCTTATATTTGAAGAAGAGGGTGGCCCGTCAAATATAAATGTAACTGGATATGAAAGTGTAAAACAGGTTTTGGGAGAGATGGTGCTAAGAGCTTTGAATAAGACAGGTGCAGTTCCGTCAGACTGCCTGTCACTATGTATGGGAGCTACGGGAGCAGGGAGAAAAACTGAAAAGGAGAAAATTAAAGAGATTTTTAAAACGCTGGGATTTGAATGCCAAATAACTATAACTGATGATGCAACCATTGCCCTTTACGGCGGCCTGGGTGGAAAAGCCGGGATTATGGTGATATCGGGCACCGGATCCATATGCCTCGGACGCAATAATGAGGGAAGGATATATAGATGTGGAGGATGGGGACACATCATTGGTGATGAAGGCAGCGGATATGACATCGGTAGAAATATTTTAATCAGCATAATGAGGGGATTTGACGGGAGAGAACCTCAAAGTGCAATGACGCCTATGGTTCTCAAACATCTAAGTTTAGATAATCCTGAAGAATTAGTCGAATATGTTTACAGAAGAGGGATTAGCAAAAAGGAAATAGCTGCTCTTGCAGTTTTTGCCGATGCAGGTTGTGAAGTAAAGGATGCCGCTGCAATGAAGATAATTGAACGATCCGCTGAAGAGATTCATTGTGCTGTAGTCACTGTCATCAATAAACTGGGATTTACGGGGAAAGTGGAAGTCTGTGTGGGAGGAGGGGTCCTCACCAAGAGTAAGTTTTTAAGAGAAAGCTTTACAAGGCTGCTGAACCAATCACATCCTGATGCTCAGGTAATAACGATGAGAAAAGATGCTGCATGGGGAGCGGTCTATATGGCAATGGAGCTTGCCGGCATTCTGAAAAACGCTCAGGGAGGGAAAGAAAATGCCAGGATTATTATTGAAGATTAAAGAATCCTTGAATGCCATGAGCCCTTCCGAGAGAAAAGTTGCCAATTATATTCTCAACAACACTGATGAAGCAGTGGGGCTTTTTATCGGTGAACTTGCGGAAAGATGCGGCACCAGCAAGGCATCGGTGATAAGAATGTGCAGGACGCTCAACTACGACGGATACAGGGAGTTTGCCATCGCCCTGGCATCGGATGTTGCCTCGGAAAAACCGGATGACGGGGCATACACTGACATAAGGGCAGGAGACGACCTTGATACTATAATAAAAAATGTATGCCATAACAATAAAAAGTCCATCGAGGACACGTATAAAGTTTTGAACAGCAAAGATGTGGAGAAAGCAATTCAGATTCTTCATAAGGCAAGAAGGATTTTATTCTTTGGGGTAGGAGCCTCCGGGTTGATTGCCCTTGACGCCCAGCAGAAATTCATTAGAATAAATAAAAACGCATGGGCATATACCGACCAACATATGCAGGCTACCTCAGCCGCCAATCTTTCAAAAAACGATGCGGTGGTGGTCATATCCTATTCCGGGGAGACCGCTGATATAATCGAAAGTGTAAAAGTTGCCAGGGAATCCGGAGCAACCATAATATCCATAACCAAGTATGGTGTCAGCACCCTCAGCGAGATATCCGACATCAACCTGTTTCTGTCATCGCCCGAAACCACCATGAGAAGCGGGGCAATGGCTTCGCGTATTGCGCAGCTTACAATAGTTGATATTATTTTTACAGGTGTAGCAAGCCTTGAATATCCATACATTAAAAAATATCTTGACAGGACTAAGCTGGTAACTTCAAAGAATAAATACAAAAAGTGAGGGATAATTTATGGAGAAATTAAAAATGGCAATTGTAGGTGCAGGGACATGGGGTGAAAATCATGCGAGAATATATGATGATCATCCCTGCGTTGAGATTGTAGCCGTATGTGACAGCAATGTCGAAAAGGCTCAGAGATTGGCTGCAAAGTTTGGCATTAAACAGGTCTATTCGGATTACCGGGAGATGGCAAGAAAGAGCGGATGTGATGCTGTAGCCATAGTGACTCCCGACTTCCTGCATGCGGATATTGCCATAGCCTGTGCTAATGAAAAAAAGCACATCCTTATAGAAAAACCTCTTGCCACCACCTACGAAGATGTGCACAACATAGTGGATGCCGTGGAAAGAAATAACGTGAGGGCCATGGTGGATTTGCACAACCGGTGGAATCCTCCCTTTAATGTTGCCAAGCAGTCTATTGACAACGGGGAGCTGGGAGAAGTCTACAGTGCTTATTTCAGGCTGAATGACATCAAGTGGGTTGCCACGGATTTGTTGCCTTGGGCAGCCAAGTCCTCTATTTTATGGTTTTTGGGGAGCCATAGCCTGGACACTCTCCGTTGGCTTACCGGTTCGGAGGTGGAGAGGGTCTACTCCGTATCGAGAGAAGGGATCCTTAAGGGAATGGGAGTAGACACCGTTGACATGTATTTAACCACCCTTGAATTTAAAAACGGTTGCATAGCCCAGATGGAAAACGGTTGGATCACACCCAACGGCAACACAAATATAAATGACATGAAATGCAGCGTGCTGGGCACAAAAGGTATGATAAGCATCGATACATCAAGCCATAACCTGATTCAAAAGGTGACGGAGGAAAGAGCCGAGACGCCGGACATACTTGTCAAGCACTATATTGATGGCAAACCAAAGGGCTTTTCCTATGAAAGCATCCGCCACTTTGTAGATTGTCTGATAGAGGACGTAAGTTCAGTGTTTCACTGGAAGATGCAGCCAATACTTCCCTGGCAATACTTGCAATTTTTGAGTCCGCCCGTCAGAGGCAGCCTGTCACGGTTAAGTATTAATTGAAAGGCAAATACTTCATTTATATTTGAAACATAAATCAGCTTGTCATGTAAAGCATGAAAAGGTTTGACCGGAGCGTAGCAGATGCTTATATGCATATTATGCTCCGGTTGTTTATAGAGTTTATGCCGCAGAACGGATGTAAATTTGCGCTTAGAGCGGGCAAAGGAGATTTCTCATAATGTTGGACTTGGTTATCAGAAACGGGCGGATAGCAGACGGTACCGGAAATCCATGTGTAAACGGTGATATCGGTATCCAGGGTGACAGAATTGTTAAGTTGGGAAAGATAGAAGATGAATCTCATCAGGTAATAGATGCACAAGGAATGATCGTGTCGCCGGGGTTTATTGACATGCACAGTCATTCAGATATTACAAGGTTTACTGATCCATTGGATGAAGCGAAACTCCAGCAGGGTGTAACAACAGAAGTTGTCGGAAACTGTGGAATTTCTCCTGCTCCGGTTTCAGACCGTACTGTGGATTTGCTCAAATCATACATAAGACCGATAATCGGAAGCATGAAACATGATTGGAACTGGCATTCCTTTGATGAATACCTGGATGAGTTGTCAAAACGAAGCTTTTCATGCAACATGGCACCATGTATAGGCAGTGGTTCGCTTCGTATAGCAGTAAAAGGCTTCCAAAAGGGCCCTTTGAACAAAGATGAGACGGCGAAGGTCAGGCACCTGCTTTCAGAAAGCCTGAAAGCAGGTGCAATGGGTTTTTCCATGGGATTAATGTATACCCCTGAATGCTACTACAGCATGGAGGAATTAACGGAGATCTGCGCCACGGCGGCGGAGCATGGAGCCTTGCTCACCACACATATAAGGGGCGAAGGAGCCAGCCTGGCAAAGTCAGTGGAAGAAGTAGTGCATATTGCTGAAGTGACAGGGATTTCGTTGAATATCAGCCATTTTAAGGCAGCCGGTTACAAGCAATGGGGAAGAACCATGGATCAGGCTATAGAAGTTATTGAGAATGCGCGATCAAGAGGCATTGATGTCACATGGGATGTATATCCATATGCCGCCGGCTCAACTTCTCTTGCTGCGCTTTTACCTCCATGGGTACAGGAAGGGGGCATCACAAGTATCATCAGAAAGCTGAACGATGCCCAATGGAGAGAGAAAATTCGCAGGGAGTTGTCGCAGGAGCATGAATACTGGGACAACACTCTCATAGACACAGGCTGGGACAGGGTTGTTGTCAGTGCGGTAAGCACTGACAGAAACTTATGTTATATCGGAAAAAGCCTGTCTGAAATCGCAGGTCTGAATGGTAAGGATCCTGCAGACATTGTTCTTGATCTTGTTGCTGAGGAAAATGGGAATGTAACTGTAATACTTCATCAGATGTCGGACGATGATGTCAAAAAAGCCATATCCTGGGATAAATCCATAATAGCTTCGGATTCGCTTTACCCTGACGGAGGAAGTCCTCATCCCAGGGTATATGGTACATTTCCCCGCTTGTTCAGAAAGTACGTACGGGAGGATAAGATCCTGACTCTGGAAACCGCAGTCAAAAAGGTTACTTCAATGCCGGCGGAAAGGCTGGGAATAGAAGACAGGGGGCTGTTGAAGCCGGGATATGTTGCAGATATTGTTATTTTCGATCCGGACGGGATAGAGGATACCGCTACCTATGAAAACCCCAGGCAATATCCGAAAGGCATCCGGTATGTTATCGTAGGGGGAAAAGTTACCATTGAGTCGGGCAGGCATACCGGAGTGAGAAAGGGATGCCTGTTGCGGAAAAAGAGCCGGTGAAGCAGGTGAATGGAATTCTGCCCGGAGTATAAAAGCTTTATAATTGGGTAAATTAATTGGAAATGACAGCAAGCCGGCGTTATGATGAGAAAATCACAAGAATAAGACCTGCCGGAAAGAAATATTCAAATTAATGGCTTTTTATTAGAAAAATTCACCTTGAAAGAGTTCATGGTATATTTTATAATACTGTTAAAGGTCAAAGAAAGTCAAAATCAATAAAAAGCAAGCAATTGCATGTCCTGATGGCAAACAAAAGAAAGGATGATTTTGAAGTGGCTAGATTAAGCGATCTGATTGAAGCTTTTATAAAGCAGTTGATTGATGACACTGACGGAGTAGTGGAAATTCAGCGAAACGAGCTGGCAAACCAGTTCAACTGCGTACCTTCACAGATCAATTATGTGATAGACACGAGATTTACCATAGATAAAGGTTATTATGTGGAGAGCCGAAGAGGCGGTGGCGGATATATAAGCATAAGACGGGTAAACATAAACAGGACGGGAAGTTACCTGATGCATATTGTAAATTCCATGGGCAACAGTATCTCACAACAATCCGCTAACATATTCATCAATAATTTTATCGATTACAATATTGTTACTGAAAGCGAAGGCCTGCTTTTGAAAGCGGCAACCAACGATAAGGCCCTGGGAATTGTAAATATGCCGGAAAGGGACATGGTAAGGGCTTCGATACTTAAAAACATGCTGGTGAATCTTATTACCAAGAAGGATTGACACGGAGTTGATGGAATTGTGACAAACATCCGTATAATATATTAGATCGCCTGAAAACAGTAATGGTGATATGATAGCGAGAGGAGTGAGATACATGCTGTGTCAGAATTGTCAGAAAAGGATTGCCAATGTGCATTATACCCATATTGTGAACAATAAGAAGGTAGAGCTGTATCTGTGTGAACAGTGTGCCAGGGAGACCGGTCAAATGGGTATCGAAAACAACTTCAGTTTCAATGATTTATTCCCCGGACTGATCGGCTTCGGCGGCTTTCCCGGGTATGTGCAATCGGTACAATCGAAACCTCTTTTCTGCAAAGATTGCGGTATGAGTTTTGAGGAGTTTCAAAAAACAGGAAAGCTGGGATGTCCAAACTGTTATGATGTTTTTTCAGACAAGTTGAAACCTTTGATAAAAAGGCTTCACGGTGGGATAAAGCATATCGGAAAGAAGCCTTCCGTTCATTTTGAATCTGTTCCGCTTGAAAGCGAAAAGGCATCCAGCGAACTGGACAGACTTAAGGATATGCTTGCCAAAGCGATACAGAATGAAGAATATGAAAAAGCTGCAGAGCTCAGAGATAAAATAAAGGAATTGGAAAGCAAGGGACAATAAAGTATAGAAGCTGTCCTTATTTCATACAATATGGAGGATGTAAAAATGGCAGGTTGGTATATTGAAAGAGGTCCGGAATCGGATGTTGCCATAAGCAGCAGAATACGGCTTGCCCGGAACCTTAAAAATTTCCCGTTTCCGCCCAGGATGAACAGGGATCAGGAAAATGAGCTGATTCAAAATATAAGGAATTCCCTGGCAAAAGATAACAGTGGAATAATGATGGAAATGACTTTTGTGGATATGACGGAATTGAGCCCTGTTGACAGGCAGGCATTGATGGAGAAACACATAATCAGCCGGGACATGGCCGAATCCCAGAACAAAAGCGGCGTGCTGGTAAGCAGGGATGAAAAAATCAGCATAATGATTAATGAAGAGGACCATCTCAGGATCCAGTGCCTGTTTCCCGGAATGCAGATGAATAAAGCCTGGACTTTGTGCAATGAGGTGGATAACATTCTGGAGAGAAATGTGGAGTACGCTTACAATAACGATTATGGCTATCTCACCTGTTGCCCCACCAACATAGGTACCGGAATGAGAGCCTCCGTTATGCTTCATTTGCCTGCCCTGACAATGACAGGCTATATCAGGAACGTGCTGGAGGCTTGCAGTAAAATCGGCATTGCGGTAAGGGGATTATATGGTGAAAACAGCGAAGCGTCAGGCAACATGTTCCAGATATCCAATCAGATAAGCCTCGGGCAGACAGAGGAAGAAATCGTAAATAACATAAACAACATTGCTTCCCAGCTGATTCAGCAGGAAAGGGCATTGAGAAAGGAACTGTACAATCAGAACCCATATAGGTTTGAAGACAGGATATTCAGGTCATTTGGGCTTTTTGCCAACGCCAGGATAATGTCGTCGGAAGAAGCGAACAAACTGCTGTCAGATGTTCGTCTTGGTGTAAACATGGGTATAATAAAGGATATAGATGTGGAGACGTTAAACGAGATCATGATACTTATACAACCGGGAAATCTGCAAAAAAGCACAGGGAGGGCCCTGAACCCGGATGAAAGGGACATTAGAAGAGCTGAAATCATCAGGAAAATGATCAGGGATAAAAGCATTTGATATTTGTGAACGCTTTTTGTTGCACAGTTACGAGGGATAAAGGAGAGTGATGATGATGTATGGAAGATTTACCGAAAAAGCTGAAAAGGCCATAGCTTATTCCCAGGAAAGCGCTATGATGATGGGTCATAATTATGTTGGAACAGAACACCTTCTACTGGGTCTTGTGAAAGAGGGAAGCGGCATTGCCGCCCGTGTACTGCAGGATCAGAAAGTTACCGAAGAAAAGGTTGTTAAAAGCATAGAGGAATTGATAGGCAGAGGGGAGCAAACCGGTGAGCAGCCTTTAGGCTTCACCCCGAGAACCAAGAGGGTTTTGGAACTGGCTTTCAGGGAAGCAAGGCGCATGGGGCACAATTATATCGGTACCGAGCATTTGCTTCTGGGGATAATGAAAGAAGGGGAAAGCGTAGCTGTGAGGATCCTGATGGAACTGGGCGTGGATCCTCAGAGGCTGTACAATGAAATACTGCGTTTGCTCAATGATGAGGCTCCGGGCGGAAGCAGCGAACCAAAGAGAAGCTCCAGAAGTTCCAATACGCCTACATTGAATCAGTTTGGCAGGGACTTGACCGAAATGGCCCGGGATGGGAAGATCGACCCGGTTATCGGCAGGGATAAGGAAATAGAAAGGGTTATACAGATATTGAGCCGCAGGACCAAAAACAACCCCTGTCTTATCGGCGAGCCTGGAGTAGGAAAAACCGCCATAGCGGAAGGATTGGCACAAAAAATCGTCGAGGGGAATATACCGGAAATACTGAAAGACAAGAGGGTTGTAACTCTGGATTTGTCTTCCATGGTAGCGGGAGCAAAGTATAGGGGTGAATTTGAAGAAAGACTGAAAAAAGCCATGGACGAGATAAGGAAATCCGGGGATGTGATTCTGTTCATAGATGAAATGCATACGATAATTGGCGCAGGAGCTGCCGAGGGAGCCATTGACGCATCCAACATACTGAAACCTTCCCTGGCAAGGGGTGAGATACAGGTCATCGGTGCCACAACCCTGGATGAATACAGAAAACACATAGAAAAGGACGCAGCCCTGGAAAGAAGATTCCAGCCGATCATTGTAGGTGAGCCCACTGAAAAGGAAGCGCTGGAGATTCTGAAAGGAGTCAGGGACAAATATGAAGCCCATCACAGGGTCAAGATAACCGACGGAGCTCTTGAGGCAGCAGTAAGGCTGTCTGCCAGGTATATAAATGACAGGTACCTTCCGGACAAGGCCATCGACCTGATCGATGAAGCAGCGTCAAGAGTAAGACTGAAAGCATTTACCGCTCCGCCGGATCTTAAAAAGCTGGAAGAACAGGTGGAAAACCTGAAAAAGGAAAAGGAGGATGCTGTAAGAACCCAGGAATTCGAGAAAGCTGCCCGAATCAGGGATGAAGAACAAAAACTCAGAAACGAGCTGGAGAAAGCTAAGAATGAATGGCAGCAAAAGCAGCAGACAAAAACCGATACGGTTGTTGAGGATGATATCGCTGAAATCGTATCTTCCTGGACGGGCATCCCGGTAAGGAGGCTGGCGGAGGAAGAATCGGAAAGGCTTCTTAAGCTGGAAGATGTGCTGCACAAGAGGGTAATAGGCCAGGATGAAGCTGTAAAGGCAGTTTCAAAGGCCATCCGGAGAGGAAGGGTAGGTTTGAAGGACCCCAAACGTCCTGTGGGTTCATTCATATTCCTGGGTCCTACTGGAGTCGGCAAGACGGAATTGACCAAAGCCCTTGCGGAAGCGATGTTTGGTGATGAGAATGCGATGATCCGTATTGACATGTCCGAATACATGGAAAAGCATACGGTTTCAAAGCTGATCGGATCGCCTCCGGGATATGTAGGGTATGATGAAGGCGGGCAACTCACCGAAAAAGTGAGGTGGAAGCCTTATTCGGTGGTCTTGTTTGATGAGATTGAAAAGGCCCATCCCGATGTCTTCAACATCCTGCTCCAGATCCTGGATGACGGCAGGCTGACGGACTCCCAGGGGAGAACGGTGGATTTCAGAAATACCATAATTATTATGACATCCAATGTCGGCGCCCGCCTCATAACCGAGCCGAAGCGCCTCGGATTTTCGGCAGGCGGAGACGAAAGAGCCAAGAATTATGAGGATATGAAAAACAATGTCATGGGCGAGTTAAAAAAGACATTCCGCCCTGAATTCCTCAACAGGATTGATGAGATCATTGTATTCCATCCGTTGAGCGAAGAAAATATCAGAAGCATTGTGGGACTGATGCTGGGAACCCTGAAAAAACGTCTCCAGCAGAACGGGATTTCAATCGAGGTTACTCAGGAAGCAGAAAACCTTCTGTCAAAGAAAGGATTTGATCCCGTTTATGGAGCAAGACCTCTGCGCAGGGCCATACAGAACATGGTGGAAGACAAGCTGGCGGAAGAAATGCTGGAAGGCAGGATATCCAAAGGTGATATGGTATTGATAGATGCGCAGAATGATGAGCTCACCTTTACCAAAAAAGGCTAATTCCCGGACAGTGGCAGGATATAATGGATACAGAATGACATGTCTCTATGCATGACAAAAACAACAGATGACAAAATAAGATTTGTCATCTGTTGTTTTGTTTATGAACAAGGTTCCCGGAGCCCAACAGCAATCTTTGACTACGCTGTTGGGCGGGGTTCTTGTATGGAAAAAGGGGAAGTCAAGCTTTCTCGAGCTCATTAATGCTGATCTCCCGGGTGTGAACCGTGTGGTTCCACACTTTATTGTTTTTGCTCATAAAGCCCTGGATCGTTATGGGGACCCATGTCAGGCAGTAAAAAGGATATACAATAAAGCCCAGCAGAACTTTGAAGTTCAGTTTCTTTTCGGTCAAGATGACCAACGGGCCGTACAAGGTCTGGAATATAACAAATATGGTCCATACTTCCGAGGGAAATATATATTGAAGACTGTAAAAAGGGGATTCGGGGAACACAGTCTGTATCCACATCATTACTGTTATAAGCCCTATAAATATATATCTGATCGGTTGAAACAGATAGATGGCGCAGTCGAAAGTCCGCAGATCCCTTTCCCTGAAAGCTTTTATAAAAAGAGGTTTCAAAAACCTTTCGGCACAGTCGGCGTGACCCTGCATCCAGCGCTTGCGCTGGTTCCATGATTGCTTCAGGGTTATAGGCTTTTCATCGTAAACTACGGCATTTTGAGCCCATGCGACTTTCATCCCGTTCAATGCGAGCTTCATGGTGAACTCCAGATCCTCAGTCAGGCATGTGGCGCCCCAGCCGATTTTCTTGAGCACATCTATGTCAATACAAAAGCCGGTACCGCAAAGCCCGCAGCTCAATCCAAGATAGTACCTTGGCAGTTGAAATATTCTGTTGGAAAGCCAGAAAGCTATGGAATAGGAACAGGTGATCCAGGAGTCAAAAGGATTTTTGCTGTCCAGATAGCCCTGCACCACCTTGTGCCCCTTGCACAGCTGCTTGTTCATTTCCATGAGGTAATTGGATGATACCAGATTATCCGCATCAAATACGCTTATCACATCATACTTGTCGCCCATGGCGAAAATATGCTTAAACATCCATTCCAGGGCGTAACCTTTTCCTCTTTCCGTATTGTTGGTTCTTCTGTACACGATTGCTCCGTTTTCCTCGGCGATCTCGGCCGTCCTGTCGGTACAGTTGTCAGCTATCACAAAGATGTCATAAAGTTCTCTCGGATAGTTTTGCCGGGAAAGACTGTTTATTATATGGGCAATGACGCGTTCCTCGTTGTGGGCGGCAATTAACAGCGCAAACCTTTTCTTTGGTGGATACAAGGAAGCATCCTCTTCTTTTCTTTTGATCCATCCGAACACGGAAATGCTTAAAAAATAACAACCCCCGATAAATATAATAATTTGAATGATTTGAGTTGTGCATAACAAAACATTTCTTAAGTGAATCAACATTTTATTCCTCCGTGTACCACTCTCTTTGGTGATTTTTTCTTTTCCATACAAGATTCATATATTATTTTGTGCTTACAGGGGAAAAATATTAAAAGAATTAAGAATATATGCTTTAGGTTGCATTGCGCAAATTATCATAATTTTATAAAATGCGGCTTATGATTGATTGTAAGACCACCGGAGATTAATAACTTTTTGCGGTCATATCACCTGTATGATATAATAGTCTGAGACTTTCACAGATTAAGAGGCAGCCATTCAAAATAAGAAAAAACAGGAGAAAGTTATGGCAAAAAGCAAATCGATATTTGTCTGTCAGGAATGCGGATATGAGTCAGCAAAATGGATGGGGAGATGTCCCTCCTGCAATCAGTGGAACTCCTTTGTCGAGCAAATCCAGGAAGTTCGGAGCAGGGGATTGGAGACCGCAGCCGGTGAAACAAAGGTATTTAACATTAATGATATAGAGTTGGAACTGGAGGAACGTTATTCCACAGGCATGAAAGAGATGGACAGGGTTCTGGGAGGGGGCATGGTAAAAGGTTCCCTGATATTGGTCGGCGGCGATCCCGGGATAGGAAAGTCCACCCTTTTGCTTCAGGTCTGCGACAAGATAAAAATCAAAGGAAAAGTCCTCTATGTTTCGGGGGAAGAATCGGTCAAACAGATCAAACTGAGGGCGGACAGGCTTGGAATAAAAAACGGCAAGTTGCTCATGGTGTCCGAAACGAATTTCAGGGCGATTGAACATGTAATTGAAAGGGAAAAGCCGGAGGTGGTGATCATAGATTCCATACAGACGGTATTCAATGATGAACTGGCATCTGCCCCCGGAAGTGTAAGCCAGGTGAGGGATGTTACGGCAGGTCTGCTGAGAATTGGCAAAGGCTTTAATATAACCATGGTTATAGTAGGCCATGTGACAAAGGAAGGAGCAATTGCCGGACCTAGGGTGCTGGAGCACATGGTGGATACAGTCCTGTATTTCGAGGGTGACAGGCACATGAGCTACAGGGTGTTGAGAGCGGTAAAAAACCGTTTCGGTTCCACCAATGAAATCGGCATATTTGAAATGAGGGATGTGGGACTGGTGGAAGTGGAGAACCCATCCATGACTATGCTTTCGGGCAGACCGGTGAATGTGCCGGGTTCGGTGGTTGTGGCAAGTGTTGAGGGAACAAGGCCGATGCTGGTTGAGATACAGGCGCTGGTTTGCGCCACCAGCTTTGGGATGCCCAGAAGAATGGCCACAGGAGTTGATTATAACAGGGTAACCCTTCTAATGGCGGTGCTGGAAAAGCGAGTAGGGATGCAACTGCACAATTACGATGCTTATGTAAATGTTGTCGGAGGGCTGAAAATTGATGAACCGGCCTGTGACCTGGGAATTCTGACTTCAATAGCATCAAGTTTCAGAGACACCGCAGTGGATGCGGACACCGTGATTATTGGAGAAGTCGGGCTTACCGGAGAAGTCAGAGCTGTAAGCCAGATAGAGAAACGTTTGATGGAAGCTTACAGGATAGGTTTCAGAAACTGCATATTGCCCTCAGGAAACATGAGCATGGTAAAGCAGATGAGAGACCTGAAAGACATTAACATCAGGGCTGTGGAAAACATCCATCAGGCATTGGATATCATATTGTAGCTGATTATTGTCAACTGTTTTGGGCATGCAAACGCATAAATCCTATTGGCAGTAAAAAAGCGCCATTGGCATAAAAACATGGCGTCCTGGGCTACATGAATTTTGCTGCAGTCAAATATCCCAAAAGTATATTTAATATTTATGAGAAATACCGGATTCCATTATCTCAAATTGTATTTTCCAAGCACTTTTATGCTGTCCAGTTCCTTTATGATTATGTCATAAAGGTTTAAATCAAAGGTATTGCATATCGAAGCAAGGTAAAACAGATTTCTCCCCATCTCTTTCTCAATCATTTCCCGGCAATTCTCGCACAAGGTACCTTCCAAGTGGGTTTCCATCACATTGATTATATCATCGAGATTTTCACTTTCAAGGAAAGGCTGTTTCCTGGCGTTGATCCTTATGCATCCGCAATGAGTGGCGGATTTAACAATTGCTCGGTTGATCCGGGCACAGGTATCCTGAAGTTTCGTTAACAGATCCAGTATGCTCCTGTTTCTGATAAGGATTTCATTTGCTGTGTACTGGAACTCATCCACTATTATATCTTTCAATACACTCACCTCTTGGCAGAATCATTAATCTCGAAAACATATCCAAAGACATCGGGAAACGATGCTGATAACGGAAAATATATGGAGAGCATATGCTTTTATCAAAACATCATGTTGATGATTTAATTATAATTGTATGTACAATCCTTTGTCAATTGTAATAAGGAGAAAAGGAAAATATAGCCAAGTTCAGTTGAGGAAAGCATTGATATGACCATTTGCATAAACGGAAGTACCAACAGGAGCATACAATCATTGCCGGAAAGCATTTACAATGTTAGAATCCACTCAGGGCATTTTCGTTATATATGGCGTTATTCAAACATGTAGTGTTGTGCTAGTGGATGCTATTGCTAAGTAATACATAAAATAATGGGTCCCTATTGATCTGAAAACTATTCTTTGTCAAAAATGTTTTGTATTACATCGCGGCTAAGGCACTAGCACAACGAGTTATATCAATATTTATAATCATCAATCTCTATTTTGTCTGACTCCTGATAGGGGGCAAGGGTGGAGATCATCTTTACAGTAGTGCTGGAGTTGTTTATCACATAATGTGTTTCTCCAGGCTCGATATGAATGAACTGGCCTTTTACAAGATGATTTACCTTGCCGTCAACTACAATGTCAACTTCACCTTCAACTATGTAGAAGTTTTCTTCCATAACATTATGGTAATGTGCCTTGAAATCCTGTCCGGGCTGGAACTGCACTATGGCAAAATTCATTCGGGGTCCCTGCATCAGGTATTTAGGGCCGCTGTCGCCAAACCGAAATTGCTTGTCTCTTTCATCTATAATATACATACTGACATCCCATTCCTTTCATTTTACTCAAGTTCTTAAACTTATAAGCGATAATTCACTATCTGTTTCGCTGTTATTTAGTTTAGTATTTGTCAATGCTGTTTACTGTAGAAATAACTCATAATCTACAATCCGGGTGCAATCCACATGTTTTTTGTGACTTTTTGATTGCATAATTCCAATTGAGCTGCATACATCTTTCTCCACGGTTCATATAACTTTTCATATAAAGCATTGTTCTCCGCATCAGGTTCGTATACTTTTTCCCATTTAACCAATTTCTTTGCTGCTTCTGAAATATCAGGATAGATGCCAACACCGTGACCGGCCAGAATGGCAGCACCAAGTCCGGTTGCTTCCTTTACTACCGGAACACGGACTTTAAGTCCTGTCACATCGGATAATATCTGGCACCAAAGAGGGCTGACCGAAGCACCTCCGGCGAAAACGATGTCTTCCGGCATTTTACCGGTGACTTCATAGACCAGTTGCAGGTGTCCTTTTGTGATCATGGCGGTATTTTCCAGGATTGCGCGATAGAAAGTATATTTATTGAACTTATAGGGGTCCAGGTCAAAATTAGTAAAGGTAGGAGCTGCATGTTTCCAAGAGATATAATTCATTACATCAGAAAATGCACACATCATTCCATGGCTTCCGGCCGGGATTTCAGAGGCCTTTTCGTCCATTATGGAGTAAGTGCTTTTGCCTGTTTTTTCGCTTTCTCGTTTTTCTTCCAGACAGAAAGCGTCGCGATACCATCGCATTACCAGTCCCGGCTTGAATGCAATAGCCTCATATTGCCATATACCAGGTATTGCATGACAGTTGACGCGGACGCGGCACATTGGGTCGGCTATGCATTTGTCAGTGTTATATTCATACTGCCAGAAACTTCCGCCGAAAACAGCTGCATCATTTGGATTTACCATTCCCACACCTATACAGCCAAGCTGGGCATCACCGCCTCCGACAATAACATCAGTGCCTTCGGCAAGACCGGTTTCCTGTGCACATTTTTTGCTAACCTTGCCTATCGGGGTTCCACACTCTGCAACCTGCGGAAAGATATCATCCCGTAAGTTGCATTTTCTTGAAATCGAAGGATCCCACGTGCGTTTCTCCAGGTCAAAGATACCGGTTGTAGATCCGTTGCTTGGTTCCACTGCCAGTTTGCCTGTCATCCTGTAAATAAGCCAGTCGTTAAACATGCCTACAGTGGCCACCTGGTCATAAACTTCAGGCATTTTGTTTTTTACCCAGAGGATTCTGGGAAGAGCACCAAGAGCATAAGTCTGTCCGGATTTCATATATATTTCCTTTTCCAAGTCCGGGTTCATTCGGATCAGCTCAGCCACTTCATCGGTAGAACGGGCATCCACATTGGCACAGGCCCATATTTCTTCTCCATCCCTGTTGTAGAGAACAATACCTTCCCGCATACAGGTGGTGGAAATGGCAATGATGTCCTTTGGATCGATATTAGATTCCGCGACCACTTCCCGTATACAACTGCGGGTCAGAGTCCAGTTATGGTTCCAGTCAAAATCCATGCTGCCGGGCCATAAAGGATTTTCTTTATGAAACCACTCTTTTTGCACGCATCCAACCTGATTGCCATTGAGGTCGAACAACAATGCACGCACACTACCGGTGCCGGCATCTATTGCCATTAAATACCTTTGCATTTAGAAAACCTCCTTTTAAATCTGACTTTTCAGAAAATAACAGCAAGTATCCTAAAGCTTTGTATTCTGTATAAATTAAGCAATTGCATGCATGATTTAATATGGTTCCTGGCTTTTTTCCAAAAGCTTTATAGCAGTGGATTCATCCGTAATCAATATGTCTATGTAACCTCCTCTTAACACGGCTTTTATTGCTTCAACCTTATGTTCACCGGCAGCCACACCAATTACATTGTTTAGCGAACGAAGCGTAGAAAGAGGAGTGCTGATAAGGCGATCCTCGATATTTGTTTCTACCAGGTTCCCATCCTTGTCAATAAAGTGGCATAATATGTCACCGACAGCTCCTTTCATCTTCAGGTAAAGGAAATCACTCTGACTTAATATGCCGCTTTTTATGACTGTAGCATTATTTTCAATGCCGCCGATACCTACCACAGACATGGAGGAAAGCTGAACCATCCTTGATATTTCCACCACAGAAGCCTCATTTCTTATAGCATCCACCACATCCTTTGATGAGACCAAAAGCGGTGAAGGTATAAGATACAGCTTGGCGTTGAAAACCGTAGACATATTATTAGGAAGGTAATAACTCACCCCGCCTGTCAATGACACCACTGAAATCGGATGTTCTGTTATTGTGGCAAGATTATTGAGCACACGGCTTGGAGTATCGCCATATCCCATGTTTATGAAAGTGTTGTCATCCAGGCGTTCGCTGATATACATTGCTGCAGCTCGGGCAATGTTTTCGTTGGTGGCGTTTTCGTTGGGTGGTGGTGGTGCTATATATGTATCCTTTAGGCCGAACATATCTATCAGTTTCTTTTCCAGATGCATCCGATTGGCAGAATCTTCGCGTATCTTGAATTGAATAATTCCTGTGTTGCGTGCCTTGTCTAAAAGCTTTACAACGCGCATGCGGGATATACCCAACAGTTCCGAAATCTGTTGTTGTGTCATGTTTTCCAAATAATAGTACCATGCAGTTTTTATCATTAAAGACTCCTCATATTGAGTTTGATCCATATGTTTCACCTCTGCCGTCTATTTAGTTGCTTTTTGATCCGGTTTCGCTTACTTGCATTAATCATACAAATGTTTGAATACCATATACACCCTTTATTGTTTTCCAACATTGATGACTCCTGGTGTTGATAAAAGGTATAACACGTACTTGTATGTGAAGTATTATGTTTACGGATTCACAAGACAACATTTTTTGAGAATTATTATTAATAATATTCTTAATTATAAATGAACATTTCCTGTTTTACACTATATACTTTTAAAATCCATTACAGTTTTTGCGACCATTAATAACAAAATTTCATTAAAAAATCTTTTTAAAAAACAATTGTTTAATATTAAAACAAATGTTAATTTCATATTTAGTATAGCAATAGGACTTTAAGGTGTCAATATTAAAAAAATTATTTTATGAACAAGGGCAAAAACCCACGACTTCTAAGTGTTATCCAGCATATAAATACTTTGGTGCTTATGAAACCCGCGATATTTTTATTGTAAACAAAAAATTTTACAAAAATCAATTGACAAAACAAAATATTTAATCTATGATATGATTGACGAACAAAATTACCATGTCAAAACAAATGTTACTCACTTTGATTGTGGAGGCTGGTATAATGGAGACGATGTCTACAGTTAAGTCTCTGGATTCCAATAGCGCAATTCTGTCTGTGTGCGGCATATATAAATCCTTTGGACAAAACCAAGTGCTGAAAGGCATTGATCTCGATGTAGGCCCAGGTGAAATACTGGCTCTTATTGGAGGCAACGGCGCAGGAAAAAGCACTTTGATGAAGATCATCATGCGTATTTATCAACAGGACTCCGGAGAAATCTATATAGGAGGGAAGAAACTTACCGGTTCCAGACCGATTGAAGCTCTGAATCAGGGAGTATACCTGGTTCCGCAGGAACCTATGCTTTTTCCTAATATGACAGTCGAAGAGAATATATTGATAGGATTTAATGAGAATCCAAAAGAACTGCGCAAACGTCTACTGAATTTATTAAAACAATTGTCTTGGGAACTGGATTTGAACCGTCTTGCAATAACACTTTCAATAGCGGAACAACAGTTGGTGGAAATCCTTCGCGGCCTGCTTAGAAATGCAAAACTGCTTATTCTCGATGAGCCCACCAGTGCACTTACTTTTGATGAAGTGGAATCCCTTTTTACTATTATAAATGATCTTAAATCCAAGAATATCTGCATAATTTACATAACCCACCGCCTTTCTGAAGTATTTGAGATTGCCACACATGTCGCAATAATGAGGGATGGAATAATTACATTAAGAGGACAGGTCAAGGACTTCACTCGTGAAATGCTTGTACAGGGGCTGCTTCCCCCGGATACCCGTAAAAAAGAACTGGAATTTAAAAGCGCTGCTCCGGATTATGAAAATCTGAAACCGGTATTCAGTTTAAAAGATTACAGTGGTTATGGATTCAGCAATATAACCTTTGATGTGTACCCAGGTGAGATACTGGGTCTTGCCGGTGTGGTCGGCGCTGGACGTACGGAACTTGCCACTACCATTTTCGGAAGAGACAGGGTGCTGGGTGGCAAAGCTTATCTTGACGGTGAAGATATTACCGGTCTTCCTACCTCCGAAATCATTAAGAAAGGCATAAACTATGTCCCGGAAGACAGGTTGCGCCATGGCATTTTCAGGATCGGTAATGTGGCTGCCAATATGACTTCCGGTTGTTTAAGCCGTCTTGGAAAGTTTCTAATGGATTTCAAATCAGAAAAAAGAATTACAGCCCAATACATTAAGGATTTTTACATCAAAGTCACAGATCAGGAACAGCTTATCAGCAGCCTTTCCGGTGGTAATCAGCAAAAAGTGGTGGTAGCAAGCAAGCTGGCAACCAAACCAAAACTGATTATACTGGATGAACCAACCCGGGGAATTGATGCAGCAGCCAGGGGTGAAATCTATGCAATTATAAACAGATTAAAGGAAGAAGGAGTCGCAGTTCTTTTGATTTCATCCGATATGGAAGAAATAATTGAGCTTTCGGATCGTGCAATAACAATGTTCCAGGGACGGATAAACCATATATTCCAAAAAGAGGACATTAACCAGAATAACCTGATGAGTGCCGCTTTTGACGTTTACCAAGATGAAAAAAAGGGGGAATAAACTATGCGGTTTATCAAGATGATGGCAAAAAGAAGAGAAATATCCTCCATTATTTTCCTGTTTGTGTTATATGCAATTGCAGGGTTGGTAAATTCATCTTTCCTTAAATCAGAAAATATCATGCTTACCTTGAATGGCGCTACAGTTTACACAATTTGCGCAATTGGGATGGCTTTTGTGATTTTTACCGGAGAAATCGATGCTTCGATTGGAGGTATTTTAGGACTGTCAGCTGCAGTATCAGCTTCCATGATCAGAGATGGTTATCCTTGGACGACGGCAATACTGACTGCTGTTTGCATCGGTTTGATAATTGGGTCTGTAAATGGGTTTGGTGTTGCAGTTCTTAAAATTCCTTCAATTATTATGACAATAGGTATAAACAGTATTGTGAGAGGACTTTCTTACGTATACACCGGTGGAGCATGGGTTGAAAATGTGCCCAGCGAGTTCAAGCAGATTTCCCAAAAGGGTATTGCAGGGCTCTCCTGGATGTATATAGCTACGATTGTTGTGATGATTGCCATACAAATATTCCTGACAAAAACCAGACAGGGCCGGTATTTCCATGCTGTGGGTGATAATGCGGACGGTGCTGTTAACATTGGATTGCCTGTAACCGCAACGAAATTTGTCAGCTATTTAATAAGCGCGGTATGTGCATCTTTGGCTTCGGTGGTTTTTGTCAGCCGTATCGGTTTTGTAACACCCACATCCGGCAATGGTTATGAAATGATAGCTATTGCTGCATGTGTTATAGGTGGCATCAGCCTTTCCGGCGGTGTCGGAAATGTGATCGGTGCAACATTTGGAGCTCTGATAATGTCATCCATAAGCCGTATTCTGGTGTTCCTCGGTTTTTCATCCAATTACGACAACACGATTACAGGTATTTTGCTGATAACTATTGTTGTAGCCGATGCGATGGTGAACAAACGTAAACTGGAGAGCGCAAGGAGAGAGCGTTTGAAAGCAAGGACCTCTATTGTTACTGAGAATTTGGCCAAGGGAGGGGAAATGCTATGATGAGGGCAGTGAAAGCGGCCGGTTCGAAGCTGAAACTGAAATGGGAATATTTGCTGGTTTTGTTACTCATAGTCGAAATCATCATTTTCGGAAATCTGAACCCCAATTTTTTAAAACCCCGTGTTTTATTCGGCAGTGTAAATGACTTTATCTCTATATGCATCATATCTGTTTTTAGCTGTTTTGTATTCATCACGGGAGGCATTGATTTGCAGGCGGGGTCCATAGTCGGGCTTACTTCCATCATAATCGGTGTGCTCTGGAAAGATTTTGGATTTAACATCTGGGCAGCATGCCTGTTGGCAATGTTGATTGGCAGCCTGTGCGGGGCTTTGAGCGGATTCTTCATAGCTTATACCGGTGTGCAGCCGATGGTGGTAACCCTGGGAGGATCATTCCTGTTTTCCGGGCTTGCCATAGCAGTATCCAACCTTTCCAATACTCCTGCCTACCTTGGAATAAACGGATTTCCGGAAGCCTTTACATGGTTTACCAAAAAACGTCTTTTCAAGGTGTTGCCAGTCCAGTTTATTATCTTTCTGATACTGGCGGCAATAGCATATATCATTCTACATCGAACGAAATACGGAAGAAAAGTTTTCCTGTGCGGGATAAACCAGCGTTCGGCTGAATATTCAGGTATCAATACAAAACTGATAGTTATGAGTACATATATCTTCTCAGGCATGTCGGCATCCATTGCAGGTATAGTAATGACGAGTTATCTTGGAACCTCCAAAGCTGACTTTGGCAGCGATCTGACAATGCCTATCATAACAGCCATAGTGCTTGGAGGAACTTCCACCCTTGGCGGAAAGGGAAGCGTAACAGGTACTGCGCTTGCAGCCCTGGTAATAGGGGTATTGAGATTTGGACTTTCCATGAGCGGGCTTTCAAATCAATACATGGATATCCCTGTGGGTATCATGCTGGTGGTTGTCGTAGCAGCAAGCAGCATTTCGAAAAACATGAAGATAAAAGCTTTCATCCGTAAACATTTGAATTTGCCTTTTAAGCAGTCAGCCAGACAGGTGTAATCCGGATTCAGGTACTAACAATTTACGTACCTGAGTCTTAAAAATAAAAGATAAAACAGGAGGAGTTAATTATGAAAAGAGTACTTGCTTTGATTCTTGTTTTAGCGATGGCCGTTTCAATGCTGGTTGGATGTAATTCGTCCGGCAGCACAAAAAGCAGTTCGTCAAGCAACTCATCATCGTCTTCAGGCTCAGCAAAGGCAAAAGACATCACAGTAACATTTATACCCAAGCTAACTGGTAATGCATTTTTCGAATCCGCCAACAAAGGCGCGCAGAAGTATGCAGAAAAATGGGGATTCACCGTTGATTACGAGGGTGATCCGGTTGCATCTGCTGCAGCACAGGTGGCTGTAATAAACAAAGCAGTTCAACAGGGCACGGATGCTATTTGTATATCTTCAGTTGACGCCAATGGTATAAAAGATGCGCTGATAGCCGCAGCAGAACAAGGTGTTGTTGTAACTACATGGGATTCCGACGTAGATCCTTCGGTGCGTAGAGTCATGGTCTCACAAGGAACTCCGACCCAACTGGGCCAGATGCTGGTTCAAATGGGATATGATTCGCTTAAAGAACGCGGAAAAGATCCTGACAAAGACAAGATAAAATATTGCTGGCATTATTCCAATCCAACTGTCACGGACCAGAACTCATGGCAGGTAGAAGGAGAAAAGTATATCAGGGAAAAATTCCCCAACTGGGAAAATGTCGCTCCGGACAACTATTATTCCAACCAGGACGCTGAGCAGGCAATATCCGTTGGTGAATCAATCTTGTCTGCGCATCCCGATATCGATTTGATTATATGCAACGATTCCACAGCACTTCCAGGACAGTGTCAGGCTGCCCAGAACAAGGGACTTAATGCTGAAAAGGTTACTATCACCGGATTTGCTTCTCCCAACTCCATGAAGCAATATTGCAATGATGGCATCCTGTATCGCTGGGGCCTGTGGGATTGCGGCATTCAAGGTGCAATAGGATGCTATCTGGCATATTATATAGCTGCCGGCAATGACATAAAAGTCGGAGATAAAATTGACATACCTGATATAGGAACTGTGGAAGTCATGCCCAACAGTGTCCTTGATCCCAATGCAGATGATTCGGATACTTCCTCAGGTGTCGTTTTGCTTCCTGAAAGGGTGGTTTTCACAAAAGAAAATATGAACAATTATGACTTCTAATCCTGACATTGAAAACAACGATAACATATACATGATTGTTTGAAAGTCTCTCTTCAATAGGTTATCACGGATTTAACAGGCCTCATATGCCATTATCGGGATGAAAGGTGGCATATGAGGCAAAAATTACTAATAATATTACCATTATGAATAAAAAGGAGGTATGAACATGCCGGATTTGGAAAATCTAAAAGCTGCTAAAAACTATCATGTAGATATTCCGTTTGCAAACAAGGAAAGTTTTTACGTAAAAGGATCCAATAACCTTGATTGGGGTATGAAGAAACATCTTGCCAATATATTTAGTCCCAAAAGTGGCAACACGGTAATGTTTGCTTTTGATCACGGCTATTTTATGGGATCGGTATCGGGTCTGGAGAGGCTGGATTTACTGATTCCGCAGCTGGCTCCTCATGTGGATGTCCTTATGTGCACCAGAGGAGCGCTTCGCACCTGTGTGCCTCCCATTGGTAAAAAATCGATTGCGCTTCGTGTTTCTTCAGGTTCATCAATGCTGAACGATGATCTATCCCATGAGGTAGTAGCTGTGGATATTGAAGATGCAATCCGCTGCAATGCAGATTGCATGGCTGTGCAGGTTTTTATCGGAGCTGACGGTCAGCTGTCAAGTATTGACAATTTATCACGAGTAATAAATGCAGGACTTCGTTACAGCATACCGACCATGGGTGTTGTTGCTGTAGGAAAGAATCTTGAAAGAACAGACCGTTACTTCAAGCTTGCCACACGCATTCTGGCAGAGCTTGGCGCTCATATTATCAAGACCTATTATTGTGAGAATTTCGAGGAAATTGTTGCAGCATGTCCTGTGCCGATTGTTGTGGCTGGAGGTAAAAAACTTCCGGAAAACGAAGCCCTTACTTTGGCATACCGTGCTGTGAGTGAAGGAGCAAACGGCCTTGACATGGGGCGGAACATCTTTCAGAGCATGCATCCCGTTGCTATGGCTGATGCCATTTACAAGATTGTTCACGAGAAATATACAGACAAGGAAGCTTACGAATTTTATCAAGATGCTGTCCACAGTAAATCATAAAATAATACAGGCTGAAAGATTTAACTGAATGTAAATGAGCTGTGCTTGTTTACAGGTTTGAAAAGAAAGCAACATTTTTGTTTGCGGATTGTTTTGAGCTGCTGACATGTATGAAATGACAGCAGCTGTTTTTTTTTGCAGATAAATAGTGCAACAAGCTGTAAGGAGGCATCTCTTCCGGAACAACAAACATTCATTTTAGATAAAGGATTATTAATTTAGTTAAAGAACTATAAGTTGACATAAAAATTTGTTCATGGTAGAATTAATAGTTTTTGACATATACACATTTTTGTAGTATACTTGATCATATAATATTGGCGGTTTTGCTTACCTGTACAAACTTCCAGGAAATTCGGTGGAAGTTTTATTTGTCGGAGGATTATTTATGCTATGAACTACTTACTGCTTATATAACTCTACACTTCTTTAGATAACCTGTTTGCACTTAAGCCATCTTATAACTCGCATAAATGCTTATAATTGTTCTATACGGAGGCGTAATTATGTTTAATGTTGGGGATAAAATCGTTTACCCAATGCATGGAGCTGGAATTATAGAATCCATTGAGGAGAAGGAGATACTTGGAGAGAAAAGAAACTACTATGTAATGAGGATGCCTTTGGGAGAAATGAAAGTGATGATCCCGATACAAAGCGTAGATGAAATAGGAGTTAGAGAGGTAATAAGTGAAAGCGATGCAGACAAGGTTTTCGAAATTCTCAGTGAAGACAGTGCCGGTTCGAATACCAACTGGAACAAAAGATACAGGGAGAATATGATAAAAATCAAGGGAGGCAATATCTTTGAAGTGGCAGAAGTAGTGCGATCGTTAATGCTTAGGGAGCAGGAAAAAGGCCTTTCAACAGGAGAAAGGAAAATGCTCAACAGTGCCAGGCAAATTCTGATAAGTGAACTGGTACTTGCGAAAGGTATGGAACAACGCGAAATTGAAAAAATAATTTATAATCGCGTAAACTGCAGTAAGTAGCATATAGTAAAATGTATGTGGATCTTATGCGGATTTGCCAAGACGGACGGTTTGATTTGATATTATGCGTATAGAGGAGTTAGGTAGTTGTGCTGAATGGAATTATTAAATTGTCGTTTTCGCTCGTGGGTGCCGTAACCGGGTATACTTTGACCAGAACTCTGTTCATGATGAAAAGCATACCTTCCAATTCAAATATCACCACAATGGTTAATGCTATAGTATCCCTGCTTTTTGCCTTTTTATTTTACTTCACGGCTGCGCAAATAATAACATACGTACATAAAGCCATGGACAAAGTGGAACACGTCCTGCAGAATATGACCCTTTATGAGCTGGCATTGGGTTCGGCAGGACTGATCGCGGGACTTGTCGTGGCAAATCTCATTACCATACCGGTAAATGATGTCTATATTATCGGACTGCCCCTGTCAATCATCGCCAATGTGTTGTTCGGCTGCCTGGGGATTAGCATAGCGGTGGGCAAATCCGGTGAACTATCCGCCGGCAAAGGTTTGGCCAGGATGGGCAAAAGTTCCCACAATCCTAAAATACTGGACACCAGTGTCATTATTGACGGCAGGATTGTTGATATATGCAGGAGCGGATTTATTGAAGGGGAGCTGATTGTTCCGAGCTTTGTCCTGGAAGAGCTCAGGCATATAGCGGATTCAGCGGATGCGATAAAAAGAAACCGCGGAAGAAGGGGACTGGATGTTTTGAACATGCTGCAAAAGGATCTGCAGTATCCGGTAAAGATAGAAAACTATCACGACATAGATGGCAATGAGGTGGATGACAAGCTGCTGAAACTTGCCAAAAAGCTTAATTGCAAGATCATCACCAATGATTATAATCTGAACAAGGTTGCAAGTTTTCAGGATGTGTCGGTGCTGAACATCAACGAGTTGGCCAATGCTGTGAAACCCATCGCCATTCCCGGAGAGGAAATGGTTGTCCAGGTAATTAAAGACGGCAAGGAAAACGGGCAGGGAATAGGTTATCTTGATGACGGAACAATGATAGTGGTGGAGGGAGGAAGAAAGCATATAGGAGAGTCGGTAAATGTTGTGGTTACCAGTATAATACAGACCGCTGCCGGGAGAATGATTTTTGCAAAGCCAAAGTGTATGATAGAGAAAGCGATATAGAAATTATCAGGTGAGAAACAGGCAGTTTTGTGTTAATATATATCTTAATTATATGTTTTACTAATATAATCAATTTGCATATTAATCCAATAATTGATATGCGTTTTTTTATTGGGATTTTTGGCTGAAGAAATGCGTTTTGCTGTACAAAATATCATCGACATTTTTGCTTTTTTGCTGGCGATGAGGTTCATGCGGCATGCGGGTATTTTTACTTCAGTGTAAACAGCTTATGAGACAGGGGATGTAATTGATATGAGGTATGATTTTGATGAAATTATAGAGCGAAGGGGAACGAATTCCATAAAATATGATTTTGCCGTTGAGCGGGGTAAACCTGAAGACGTGATACCTCTTTGGGTGGCGGACATGGATTTCAGGACGGTACCTGCAGTAACGGAAGCTCTCATAAAAGTTGCGCAGCATGGAATCTTTGGCTATTCGGAAATGAAGCAAAGTTATTTCAATGCTGTACATGACTGGTATAAAAACCGGTTTGGCTGGGAAATGGATGAATCCTGGCTTGTAAAGACTCCGGGGGTGGTTTATGCTATCGCAGCCGCCATACGGGCTTTGACCGATAAGGGGGATGCGGTCCTGATCCAGAGGCCGGTGTACTATCCCTTTTCCGGAGCGATTCTGAGTAATGGGCGTAAACTGGTAAACAATCCTCTGGTTTATAAAGACGGATCATACCATATTGATTTTGATGATTTCGAAGCAAAAATAAAAGAGCACAAAGTCAGGCTTTTCGTACTGTGCAGCCCTCATAATCCGGTGGGCAGGGTGTGGACCCGGGAAGAGCTTACCCGTATGGGAGAAATATGCATGAAGCATGGTGTGATAGTTGTATCGGATGAAATTCATGCAGACTTCGTGTTTAAAGGAAACAAACATCATGTCTTTGCAAGCCTGAGTCATGAGTTTCAGGATAACTCCATCATATGCACGGCCCCGAGCAAAACTTTCAATCTTGCAGGTTTGCAGGTTTCCAATGTATTCATCTCCAACAGGGAGATCAGGGAAAAGTTTTGCAGGGAGATTGATCGGAGCGGCTACAGCCAGCTCAATATCATGGGTCTTGTGGCATGTCAGGCTGCTTATGAGCATGGTGCCGAATGGCTTGAGGAGTTGATGGAATATCTGACTGGAAATCTGGACTTTGTAAGGGATTTCCTGAAAGAGCGCTTGCCGCAGATTAAACTGGTGGAACCCCAGGGAACTTACCTCCTATGGTTAGACTTCCGTGAGCTCCGTCTCAGTGAAAAGGAGCTGGAGGATTTAATTGTGAACAAAGCGAAACTATGGTTGAGCAGCGGTGGAACATTCGGAGTTGAGGGAAAAGGTTTCCAAAGGGTAAACATCGCCTGCCCAAGGGCTGTGTTGAAAAAAGCCTTTACGCAGTTGGAAGAGGCAGTCATTTCGATGAAATGATGATATGGTTAAACTGAAATAGGCGATTATGGACATGAGCAGCATTATCGGCTTCAATTCCAATATGATATGGTTAAAACTAGTATATCGGAACATTAATAGAACATTGATATAAATGTTAGTTTCAATTCCAACATACAGGTGTTGAATTATGGAGGCTGGGATGAAAAAAAGCAATGATGTGTTTGTGAGCGCGGTGGTGGTAGCCGCCGGAAAAAGTTCCCGTATGAACATGGACACCAATAAGCAGTATATTGAAATCGGCGGTGTGCCTGTTCTTGCCCGGACTTTGCTAGCCTTTCAGAACTGTGACAAAGTAAGGGAGATTATTGTAGTGGTTAACGGACAGGACATACTTTTTTGCAAACAGGAGATAATAGACAATTATGATTTGGATAAGGTGAAAAAGCTTGTGGCAGGAGGAGAAGAAAGGCAGGAATCTGTATACAACGGGCTTATTGAGGTCAGCGAGAAATGTGACATAGTGCTTATACATGATGGGGCAAGGCCTTTTGTCAGGGAAGAAAGCATATACGAGAGCATTTCCGCTGCTTTTGAGTATGGAGCCTCATGTGTGGCGGTCCCCTCAAAGGATACGATAAAGAGCGCGGACGATGATGGTTTTGTGAATCGTACCCTGGACAGGAAAAAACTGTGGATCATACAGACGCCCCAGGCTTTCAGGTATGAATTGATAATGGACGCCCATAGGAAAGCCATGGAGGACGGTTTCAAAGGAACTGATGACGCTGTCCTGGTTGAAAGGCTCGGACTGCCTTTGAAGCTTATCATGGGAAGCTACGACAATATAAAGATAACAACGCAGGAAGATCTGATAATAGGAGAAGCCATAGCTGAAAGCAGGGATGACTGAGGCGGACGAATGCCTGAAATCATCCCTGTTGGTGGCGATTTGAAAATCAAATCACCGTTACGCAGCTAAATACCTGTATGCCCAGCCCCTGGCCAAATTGTGTAAGGCCTTCGCCGGTTGTTGCCGTTATTCCGATACAGTTTTCGGGGACATCCAGAAGCCTGGACAAGCTTTTCCGTATTTCCGGGATTCTTGGGGTAATCTTCGGAGTCAGGCACTCTATGGATATGGATACATGAACAATTTTGCTGTCACCAAGGTACTTCATGGCTTCCGCCAGATACACGGAACTATCGGTTATTCCATGTTTTAAACACAACTCATCACTTACGGCACCCAGTATATTGACACAAGTTATACCCGAAATCGCATTGGTCAAGGAATGGAGTATGACGTCCGCATCGCTGTTGCCTTCCAGAGGGACATGATCTTCAAACACAACTCCCCCAAGTATGAGCTTCTTATCCCTGTTGTTAAAATCAAACCTATGACTGTCCTGTCCAATACCGACTTTCATAAACCCTATCCTTTCTGTTATGTTGTTGGTTATATATTATAACAACAAAAAAGGTTGCGCAAGCAAATGCGTCGACTCATACATCAGCCCGGGCTTCTGTTGTGCCGACAGCTGAAGACCCTGTAAGGAATAAAGAAAGCAGGCTGTATATTGACATGGGTTTTTTGATATATTATTATAAATAAAAAAATAACATTCGATATTATTCGATGAAGGGACTGCGAAAAGATGTAGTCTAAAGAGAGAAGCCGGTTGGTGCGAGGCTTCAGGACGAAGCTTTTCTTCCCACCCCTGAGATGCAGCTGATGAGGCTGCCGGTTGGCTCCGATAAAGGCCAAAGAGATGGATCATTCCAATTTGGGTGGTACCGCGGGAGATACTTCCGCCCCTTGCTTTAAGGGCGGATTTTTTATTATATGCTGAATGTGCCGTTAAGGATGCCGGCGCCTTAACCGTGGTGTAATACAAAAAGTTTATAGAAAATTGGTTTGCTGCAGGAATGAATTCAGATAATAATGGATGCACTTGCCAGTCATCCGCTTAACTGGCTGGATTCAACAAAGTGTTTTTTGCACTGCCTTGCGGTAACATCACAAGCACAGCAGGTTATCTGTAAAAAGAGTCACATTTGCATTAGTTCAAAATATATTTTAAGGAGTGATTTTATGGCACAGGAAAAGAAACTGGTGGAAGAGATTACCCCAATGAATGAAGATTTTGCCCAATGGTATACCGATGTAATTAAAAAAGCCGATCTCGTGGACTATTCCAGTGTAAGGGGATGCATGATAATCCGCCCCTATGGATATGCAATATGGGAAAACATACAAAAGGATCTGGATGCAAGGTTCAAGGCGACGGGACATGAAAATGTGTATATGCCCATGTTCATCCCGGAAAGCTTGCTTCAAAAGGAAAAGGATCATGTAGAAGGATTTGCTCCGGAAGTGGCATGGGTTACCCACGGAGGGCAGGAAAAACTGACGGAAAGGCTTTGTGTCCGTCCTACTTCTGAGACCTTGTTCTGTGAACATTTTGCCAACATAGTGCATTCCTACAGAGACCTTCCCAAGCTTTACAACCAGTGGTGTTCGGTTGTGAGGTGGGAGAAGACCACAAGGCCTTTCTTAAGAACTGCGGAATTTTTGTGGCAGGAAGGTCATACGGTGCATGCAACGGCAGAAGAAGCCCAGGAAGAAACCATAAGGATGCTTAATATATATGCGGACTTTTGCGAGCAGACTTTGGCAATACCCGTGATAAAAGGACGCAAAACCGACAAGGAAAAATTCGCAGGAGCAAAGGAAACCTATACCATCGAAAGCATGATGCATGACGGAAAGGCACTGCAGTCAGGAACATCCCACAACTTTGGCGACGGATTTGCCAGGGCCTTTGGCATCCAATATACCGATAAGAACAATGAGTTGCAGTATGTGCATGGAACATCCTGGGGCATGAGCACAAGGATAATTGGAGCAATTATCATGGTTCACGGGGATGACAGCGGTCTGGTGCTTCCTCCCAAAATCGCACCGGTACAGGTGGTGATCATTCCCATTGCACAGCATAAGGAAGGCGTGCTGGAAAAAGCTGAAGAGCTAAGAGCCAGACTGTCCAGGGTGGTCAGGGTTAAGGTCGATGACAGCGACAAGAATCCGGGATGGAAATTCAGTGAGCATGAAATGAGAGGAGTTCCCGTACGTCTTGAGGTAGGACCAAAGGATATAGAAAAGAACCAGGTGGTATTGGTAAGAAGGGATAACAGAGAGAAGATATTTGTCCCCATGGATGAACTGGAAACCAGAGTGGTCCAACTTTTGGATGAAGTACATGAAGGAATGCTGGAGAAAGCCAGACGCATGAGGGATTCAAAGACATTCACGGCAGCTTCACTGGATGAGTTTGAAAAGATTATGTCCGAGACTACCGGATTTATCAAAGCCATGTGGTGTGGAGACAGGGCATGTGAAGATATGATAAAGGAAAGGACCGGGGCAACCAGCCGGTGCATACCTTTTGAGCAGGAACACATATCCGACGGCTGTGTGTGCTGCGGCAAGCCTGCTGACAAAATGGTCATCTGGGGCAAAGCATATTAACTGTCAGTGTGCAGTGATTGCAGGCAGTGGCTTCGGGTGTTATATGCAATTCCAAGGTTTTACTGAAGGGAGAAACCAATCTCTTTCACGGTATGTCTATCAGCATCGGAAAGATGGATTGCTTTCTCCCTATTAATTAATTTTAACACGAAAATACGAGCAACTTTCATTATTGGATGCGCCATGCAGGTATGAATGATTAGTGCTGTCGTAAACAGTACAAGCAATTTTGGCTTGGATTCATCTAACTGAATGGATGGTTGCTGCTCTGAAAGGATTCAAAGCACACAACAATGAATTCATCCGCTATTGGACGAATTTATTTCTAAATCATAGCCTGTATTATTCTGTCGGTATATAAATACTTTTTGTATTTCATGGGAGTTGGGACACCGGCACAATGGGTTAGTTAATTTACTCATCGGTCATATGACCGACAGCAGTATAAAAAACCTGTCATAAAACATATTGGGAGGTACATATGAGAGTTTCGCAGATGTTTATCCCAACGCTGAGGGAGGTTCCGGCTGAAGCGGAAATTGCAAGTCATCAGCTGATGCTGAGGGCAGGACTGATAAGAAAGACAGCTTCCGGGATATATGCATTCCTGCCTTTGGGTTACAGGACTTTAAGAAAAATTGAACAGATAATAAGGGAGGAAATGGATAGAATCGGCGCCCAGGAACTGATAATGCCTGCACTGCTTCCTGCAGAAGTGTATCAGTTCTCAGGAAGATGGGAGATTTTCGGGCCGGAAATGTTCAGGCTGAAAGACAGGAGCGGAAGGGATTTCTGCCTTGGACCAACCCATGAAGAAGTATTTGCCGAAACAGTCAGGAATGAAATCTGTTCCTACAGGTCTCTCCCCATGATACTGTACCAGATACAGGAAAAGTACAGAGATGAGATAAGACCCCGCTTTGGAGTAATGCGCTCCCGGGAGTTTGTGATGAAAGATGCATACAGCTTTGACAGGAATGAAGAAGGTTTGGATATTTCATACGGGAAAATGCGTGAAGCATATGAAAGGATTTTCAAACGATGCGGCCTGGATTATATTGTAGTGGATGCGGACAGCGGCGTTATGGGTGGTTCCGGCTCCCAGGAGTTTATGATAAAATCTGAAACAGGGGAAGAGGAAATTGTATTTTGTGAAAGCTGTGGCTATGCTGCCAATATTGAAAAGGCGCAGTGTGTACCTGATGTATACCGTTCCGGGGAAGATACTTCCTCCATTGAGGAACTTCCTCTGGAAAAGGTGGCAACACCGGATGCCAGAACCATAGAAGAGCTTGTGGAGTTTTTTGGATGCTCATCAAAGGAGTTTGCCAAGACGCTTATATATCAAGCTGATGACAAAATAATAGCGGCCATGGTCAGAGGGGATCGGGAGCTTAATCAAACAAAACTTCAGAACCATCTCGGATGCACGGAGCTGAGCATGGCAGATCCTGAGACCGTGAAAAGGATTACCGGTGCGGAGGTTGGCTTTGCGGGGCCGATGGGTCTAAACATTGATATCTTAGTTGATACGGAAATAGCGGGTATGAGAAATTTCGTGGTGGGAGCCAATGAGACCGGATACCACTTTAAAAATGTGAATATGGGCAGAGATTTTAAAGCCACTGATATAGCAGATATCAGAAAGGCGAAAGAGGGAGACGGTTGCCCTATTTGCAGCAATCCGGTAAAAGTTTCCCGGGGAATAGAAATCGGGCACATATTCAAGCTGGGAACAAAATACACCAAAGCCCTGAACTGCATATATCTGGATGAAAGCGGCAAGGAGCATCCCATGGTGATGGGAAGTTATGGAATAGGCATAAACAGGCTCATGGCAGCCATAATAGAGCAAAACAATGATGAAAACGGAATCCTTTGGCCTGTTTCTGTGGCACCTTATCATGTGATAATTATTCCGGTGAATACTACCAATCCTGTACAGATGGAGGTTGCGGAAAGGATTTATTACGGGCTTTGCTCTGCAGGTGTGGAAGTTATGCTGGATGACAGAGACGAGAGAGCCGGAGTTAAGTTCAAGGATGCGGATCTCATAGGCATTCCCATCCGGATCACCGTGGGCAAAAAGGCAGGGGAAGGCATCGTGGAATATAAGCTGAGAAAATCCGCTCAGATTAGAGAATTAAAAGTTGATGATGCCATCAATGAAGCGAAACAGGAAGTGATAGGCACAGCCTTTTAGGACCGATATCGGAGGAACATATATCGGTTGAGAAGACTCCGGATAAGGTGTTTTAGTATAGTGTAATGGATATAGGATAGATGATTTGATGCCATCCTATATCCTTTTCTATTATAATAGGCATGTCAAAAATTGTAGCCAGTGGAATAACACGTTTGTTAAGGAATGAATTGGAGTAATGTATAATATGTATCTTGTTATTTTTATTCTTTAAATCATGTCTTGATAGGGTTTTGACCGGAGTTCCTATGAGATTGAGACGACGATATACATAATCTGGAACAAGTGGGATATTCAAAACCATAAACAGGATTAACAGTATTCAAGAAAACTCTTACTGCTGTATGTATGGCATATATTTTTCCAAATCCAAAAACTTTTGCACTTTAGAAACTTTGAATGTAAATATTTCGATATTTTCTGTTAATAATAATAAAAGCACTATATAAAATTACAGTACTGATGTTTTGGAGGGATTTTATGAAAAAAAAGCTAGTATATTTAATTGTACTTGTGCTTGCTTGTACATCACTTCTGACTTTTGAAGGGGTTAATACAAAAAGTGTGACAGCAGCCTCATCATTTCAAAAAGTGAACTTCACCGATGCGGTAGTAACTGCAAACTCTTTGAATCTGAGGCAGGGACCCGGGACGAAGTATCCTGTCGTTTGTGTGCTTAAGAAAGGGCAAAAAGTAAAGGTATTTGGAAAGATAGACGGCTGGTATGCAGTTTATGATGTGAACAGTGGATGTGTTGGTGTGGTATCCGGACAATACATAAAGACATCCGGATCAACTACTTCCAAGACTCCGACCACCAAAGCTCCATCAACCCAGACACCGACAACCCAAACGCCGACAACCCAGACACCGACAACGCAGACTCCGTCAACGAACAATCAGGCTCCTAACACTACCACTACCGAGGGATTATCCCAGGATGAACAGAAAATACTGGACCTTGTGAACGAAGCCAGGGCTGAAGCCGGTGTAGGTCCCCTCTCTGTTGATATGGAACTTATGAATGTTGCAAGGCTAAAGGCAAAGGATATGGTTGACAACAATTATTTTGCCCATCAGTCACCGACCTATGGATCGCCTTTTGACATGATGAGGAAATTTGACATTGAGTTCAGAACAGCAGGAGAAAACATAGCCGGCAACCAGACTGCCGAAGCTGCATTCAAAGCATGGATGAATTCCGAAGGTCACAGAAAGAACATACTCAATGGTGATTTTAACTACACCGGAATAGGAGTGGCGGACAGCCCGACTTACGGGAAGATATTCGTACAGCAGTTTATAGGGAAATAGAAAAGAAGGCTGCAGGGAGTTATACGCATGGGCACGGTAACAACCTGCAGTTTTTTTTATTCAGGCTTGTAGGTGTTGAGTTAAGCCGGAGCAAGTTATCCGGCTTTCACTTTTATTTTCCGCAGGAAAACCCAGTCAAGATATATGCTTTATGTTGAACATGGGCTCAACTTCAAACTTCCTGCCTTTCAGGTAGTTTAACAATCCTGCGTCCTTGAAGTCAAAGATCAGCTTATATGCCCACAGCATCTGACGTTTAGCCCCCATTGCCCTGTTGACGGCATTGGTGCCGTATTTGCCGTCACCTATTATCGGATGGCCTATATGAGCAAGGTGGGCTCTGATCTGATGGGTTCTTCCTGTTATCAGTTCCACTTCCAGACGGCTTATGTCATTTTCGCAAGACAGAACCCGGTATTTTGTGATTATCTTAACCGAGCCTTTTACCGGGGTATCGCTTACGTACACCCTGCTTTTTCTTTCATCCTTTACCAGGTAGCTGTGAAGTTCATCCTCCTTTTTCTCCATTTTTCCTGTAACCAGGCATTGATAGAACTTGCGAACTTCCCGGGTTTTGATCTTCTTCAGCATTATTCGCAGAGTCTCCTGGTTTTTTGCTATTATAACCAGCCCACCTGTGTTTCTGTCAATCCTGTGACACAGGGAGGGTACAAAAGAATTTGGATTGCCTCGGATGAATTCTCCTTTATGCTCCAGGTACTCATGAACGAAATCTATAAGGGTGTTATCGGGCTGTTCTCTGTCAGGGTGTACCGGGATTCCCTGCTCCTTATTGACTATCAGCAGGTTGGAGTCCTCATACACTACCGAAAAGCCCTTGATAAAGGATTCATTGCCAACCCGGGGAACTCCGTCGAGGATCTCATCCACTATGTATATTTCCAACCGGTCTCCCTCAGAGACTATATAATCATCTTTGACCCGCACTCCATTGACTTTTATGTCCTTTTTTCTGAAAGCTTTATACATGGCACTGGCAGGCATGTTTTTAAAGGTTTCCCTGATAAACCTGTCAATGCGTTTGCCGGAGTTTTCCCTTGATACTGTAATCTCTCTCATAAATGCTCCTTTTGCTGAGTTTAAATATGTATTGTCCTTATGCCCGATGGACGAGGATGTATGTCCTTTTGTCCATTAAAACTCAATTTTACGTAAAATCAGCCGGCTGAAAATGAATGATTGCTGCCAATACATCCATTATTGCCTGAATTTATTATAAATAATTATATACTATTGATTAATAATAGTTAATCTTCTAACCTGCAATAAAAGCTATAAATTCCTGGAATAAACCAATTACAAATGCACGTCGTCCAGATATGGGAAGTGGCATGCAAAAAAGGGTAAACTGCCGGAGCGGATACCGTTCATATACATTCGTCCTGATAGCTACCAGCAATTGAGGCTGTCTTATGTAAACCGAATGTGCTATAATATACAACTGAAAAATTAAATGATCTTTTACAAAAATATACTGCCGAATTCTCTGAACAGTCAGGGGAGCGGGGGATGAAACAAAAGGGGTTAATTCCGATAATGGCGGAAAGGGTGGCTCTTCTACCTAACCCGACAACTAACCTCGTAGGCATAGGAGAGGAGAAATCCATTGAGAAACAAAAGGTATGTCATGGTTTTAATTTTGGCTGTAGTCATCACATCTATTCTTTATTTTTCAGATGCAATTTTAACAAAAACAAACCAAATTACAGAATTTGCCGATGGGGCGGATGACAGCGGTCAGGATACCGGGATCGAAAACAGCCAGTCTTTACAGCTATATGCTGCAGATGAGGGCAGCGATACTGCAGACAGCAATGAAAACAGCATTGAAAGTGTTGCTGATTCTATACTGATGGCGGAAAACAATACCATGGGTGGGGCAGCCGGTTTACAGGAGAAAGCAGCTGGAACAGGACAGGCAGAAAATGCATCTGAATCCCAGGTGCAGAGTAAAGAAAATACAGCCGCTGTATCCAGAGGAGCGGTAAGAGCTTCAGATGTTTATCTCATGAAAGGCGATGAAAACAGCAAAGTTACAGAGCTTCAAAAGAATTTAAGAAAACTGGGATACTTCGCTGTTGAACCCACAGGCTATTTTGGAGATATCACCGTCGAGGCGGTTAAAAAGCTGCAGAGCCAGCATAATCTGAAACAGGACGGAGTTGTATACGACAGCACTCTTGGGCTTATAAACAAGCTGTTAAAGGAAAAGGAGGAAGCTGATATTAAAGCTGCATCAAAAAAAGCTGAAAGCGAAACAACACCAGAGGCAACTGGAACTGACATCAAAACAGGCAGCGGTAAAAAAGCCGAGGATTATATGGTTTCATGGTTTGGCGGTGCTGAGAACATCTTCAAGCGGGGAGATACGGCCACCGTATATGATATTCGATCGGGCAGGAGCTTTAAAATAAAGAGGTCTTATGGCACTAACCATGCTGACTGTGAGACTTTGACCAGCGAAGATACGAAAATAATGAAGCAAATATATGGCGGACAGTGGAGCTGGGAAAGAAGACCAATTATTTTGACAGTGGATGACAGGAAGATTGCAGCATCCATGGCAGGAATGCCCCATGCAGGATCGGACAAAGACCCGGCGGAAGCATATGTCACATGGAGAAGCGGTGACTACGGAGCCGGTACAAATCTAGATGCTGTAAAAGGAAATGGCATGGACGGGCATTTTGATATCCATTTTTTAAACAGCAGGACTCACAGTTCCAACAGCGTAAATGCGGATCATCAGAAAGCTGTAAAGGAAGCTGCCAAATGGGCGGAGGAAAATTACTGATCAAATGGAAGGCTGAATGCTGATAATGCCCGGATGAAAGGGGACATGCTTGCCTTTGCTCAAGAATCAGGATAATATTGACGTTTATATATAAAGAGAGACATTCTCAACCTTTCAGGCAATTGAAAACCTGCAGGCTGAGGATGTCTCTTTTTACAAGAACATTGAAATTGCAAGGGATTTGCCTGACAGTACCTGTCCATGCATTTTTTCCGATGAGATTAGTTTAAGCGGTTATATTTATATGGTTATAACAATTAAGATGATGGTAATATTATAAATATATATCGTTGACATCAGTTCAGGGAACGGGTAAAAAACTATAGATACAGGGATTGACAAGAGTTTGGCTTATACAGGAGGAGAAGAATATGGGTTTTTATGAGCAAATAAGCAAATATTATGATTATATTTTTCCCGTGGGACAGGCGCAACTCGAGTTTATAAAGCAGGCTGCGGGTTCTCCTCCTGCAAGGATACTTGATGTTGCATGTGGTTCAGGAGGATATGCAGCGGAACTGTCAAAAGCGGGATATGCCGTAACAGCCGTGGACATTGATGAAAAAATGGTTGAGAAAGCAAAGGAAAAAATACTGTCCGAAAGACTCTCCGCAGACATATTAAAATGTGACATGAAGGAACTGAAAGAGAAATTGCCTCCCGGATTTGAATGCATATTCTGTATAGGGAATTCCATCGTACATCTGGACGGCCAGGATGAGGTTCTGGAAGTTTTGAATCAGATGCATGCCCTTATGGAAAAAGGGGGCGCTTTGATACTTCAGATCATAAACTATGACAGGATTATAAAATATAAAATTGATGAGCTTCCCCCTGTCACCAATGAAGATGTAAATCTGAAATTCATTAGGAAATATGAGTTTTCGGAGAATGGAAAACATATAAGCTTTAATACTGCCTTGACGGTAGACGAAAACGGAGAAAAGGTCGAATTCAGAAATTCCGTAAAGCTCCTGCCATTAGAAAGCAGGACCCTGCATGAGCTTTTGGAAAAGGCGGGATTCGGCAATATTGAGTTTTTTGGGGATTTTAAACAGTCCGTGTACAATGAGAATTCTTTCATGCTGGTTGCCAGGGCAAGAAAGATTAATTGATATCAAATCCGGGAAATGGCAGGAGTTTAGCAGAATTATCAAGTCTTGGCTAAAAGAAATACCAGAGGCTTAGTCCAAAGAAATATTCAGGATTCAGCTAAAGAAGCATTCAGGTCTTAATTCAAAGAAATAATTATGTTTTCTTCTTCCGGTTTGAAGCGCACGATAGGAATTTTTGCATAGGCTTTGCCGGCTGTGAATATATTTTTGTCCTAAAAGAATTTACCTCCCAAAATGTTCAAATAATATGCGTAGTACGTCACTTAACAACATTGAGAAAAGGAGCGGCAAAATGATCATCAGACTGGGATATGTGGCTATGACTCTGAACCTGCAGGATAGTTCGCCATCCGGTACAGTTACCGTCACTGCATATAACAAGCTTCCCAATGAAGAAGCGCAGCATCACAAGTTGAAAAAGCTTACGGAAAAAAACCTGGAAAACACCAGAAGGATTTTACTGTACAATAAAGCCATGGGAATAGAGGTGTACAGGTTTACATCCAAGCTGGTGCCCCTGGCCACCCACCCCTTGATTGATCGCTGGGACTATTTGGCTGAGTTCAGTGAGGAGTTCAAAAGGATAGGTAAACTGGTAAAGGAGAATGATTTCAGGGTGAGCGCCCATCCTGACCATTTTACCATCATCAACTCGCCTTCCTGGGATGTTGTCAAAGATGCGGTAAAGGACCTGGATTATCATGTGAAAGTCTATGAGGCAATGGGTTTGGACGATTACAAGTACAAGCTGGTGCTCCATGTCGGAGGCCTGTACAAGGATAAGGAGCTGTCCCTTGAAAGATTTAAAATGAACTTCATAAATCTGCCGGACAGAATCCGCAAGAGAATAATAATTGAAAACGACGACAAATCCTATTCTGCCCATGATGTGCTTTGCTTGTGCAAGGAATTGAAAGTTCCGATGGTGCTGGATGTCCATCACCACAAATGTGTGAATGACGGAGAGAAACTGGAGGACATGCTGGAAGATATTTTCAACACCTGGAACGGTGAGGCCTTTCCTCCCAAAATTCACTTTTCCAGCCCGAAAAGTGAAAAAGACTTCAGAAGCCATGCTGATAACATCGATATAAATGAGTTTCTGGAGTTCTTGGATATTGCAAGAAAGCAGGGCAGGGATTTTGATGTAATGCTGGAGGCCAAGAACAAGGATTCTGCACTGCTGAAGCTTTCGGAAGATTTAAAGTCGGTAACCGGGTTAAAAAGAATAAGCAACGGGAAATTTGAAATCCTATAAAAAAAGGGAGTGTGATTTTAAGAACATGAAAAAGAAAGATAAAGATACCAAAAAAAGAGTTCCCAGGGTTGCGCCGGGTTTCAGTGATCACAAGTTCGGAGAGAAAGCAACCGAGGATGAAATCAGGAGAGGTGAATCTACCAGGGTTACAAGGGTTTTTCTTGACGAAAACGATCCCAGCTGAAGCATGTTGTGGAATGCCTTTATTGATGCAGTATAAGCCGATGTTATATGACAAGTTTTCGGTGAAGTTTTGCTTTAACAGTCTATTGAATTTTTTGCTGAAAAACAAATAATATTAGCTTACTTGGAAACAATATCTAATGATACATGCTATACGGTTTGTTCTTAAGAACATTAAGGAGGTACGGATTTCATGGATAGTAAAAAGAAGAAAAAAAAGGCGAAAGAGGAGCCTGCCTTTTACAACGATCAACTGGGTGAGAATGCATCTGAAGAATATGCTGAGGAATATATGCAAAAGGGAAAGGACGCTACAACAGGCAAAAAACAGAAAAAATAGGAAGCGGGGCTGTCCCAGTGATTGTGGGACAAGCCCTTTGCTGTCCATGATTCTGTAAGTTCCGTCATCCTGTTTTGCTATAAGCCTGCTTTGTTATAGAAAAGGTAATGTCGGTATTGCTGCTAGCTGCCATCCTCATCATATCCATTCTTTAAGTTTTTGCTCGTTTATGATAATGATTTTGTCTTTGTCCTCAGTAATGGCTTTTTCTTTTTTAAAACGGCTTATTACCCGGGATACGGTCTCCCTTGTAGAACCGATCATTTCCGCCATTTCCTGGCGGGACAATTGGATATCCAGGATTATGCCCATGTCACTCTTTCTTCCGTAGTCCTTAGACAGCTTAAGTATCTGGGAAGCAGTCCTGGAGAATACGTCGTTGAAAGTCAGCTCTTTTAATTTTTGCTGGGAAAACACCAGTTTTCTTACCAGAATTTTGATGATTTTCAGGGAAAGCTCGGAGTTTTTCATTATAAGCTGCTCCAGATCCCGGTTTTTTATCATGCCGATTAGCGCATCCTCATATACTATTGCCGAAGCGGGATAGGTTATGTTATTGAACAATGTCGCTTCCCCAAAAACATCGCCTTCGCCGAAAATATACAGGATATGTTCGTGGCCGTCCTCATAGGTGTTGTAAACTTTAACCTTGCCGGACTTTATGTAGTAAAAGGCTTCTCCGGGCTCACCTTCCATGAAAATCACCATGTTCTTCTTATAATTTCTCTCTATGGCTATGCTTGCTATCTTATCCAGATCCTCCTCCTGAAGGTCGGAAAAGAAGGAGAATTTTTTTATATAATCTATATTTTTCATCCGGTACCTGCTCCTTAACTTTATCTGTAAAAATACTGAAAATATGGCTATATAATCCTTATATCGGTATTATATCAAAATAATAAAACATAATGATGCTGTATGCAGCAAAGGATAAAATTTTTCTTTTAAATTTTATTTACCACACCTATAATATATTTATGCAATTATACAACATGAGCCTGAATCGACCATGTTATCTTTTGAATCAAAAAGGCTGCTGACTTATTCAACCGGATATTCAAAACAGAGTAAAATTTGCTTTGCCGGCTGATTTGAGGTTGCGTTGCGGCAACTTGGAGACAGTAAGTCTACTCTGTCTTTTAACTCGTAGCTTATGTTTAGTAGACAAATATAAATTCAGGAATGAATTCAGCCAATATTGGACGAATTCAGCAATCATCCGTTCCAATTGGCTGAGTTCCAACCTGTTTTGCACAGCACGGCGAGTTTGCAAAACAACTCAAAAATTAAATCGCTGTTTGGGAGGAGAACGGAATATGGCCAATATATTTGGGGAAGAACTAAGTCGGAAAGAGTTTCTGAAAAGAGTCGGAAATGCAGGTCAGATTGCATACATAAGGCCATGCGAGCTGAAAGACGGTAAATCCGATGGGCTGAGAGCTTTCGATGTCACAACCGGGGAGCTGGATTTTACCGTTCTGCAGGATAAATGCCTTGATATCGCTCACATGAAGTATAAGGGTGTAAATATCAGCTTTCTTTCAAAACCAGGGTTGGTTTCTCCTGAATACTTCAACCCCCATGGGAACGAATTCGGCAGAAGCTTTGAGGGGGGAATGCTTTACACCTGCGGATTGTCCAATGTGGGTTCGCCTTGTGTTGACGGAGGAAAGCAATATAACCAGCATGGAAGAATAGGACAAACCCCGGCATCAAACATAAGCGCTTTCACCCGATGGGAAGAGGATGAATACATACTGGAGATTTCCGGACAAATGCGTCAGGCTGCACTTTTTGAGGAAAACCTGGTTTTGAGCAGAAGAATAACCACAAGAATGGGCGCAAAAACCATAAGAATACACGATGAAGTGGAAAATCAGTCCTTTTGCAAGGAAGCTCTCATGATTCTGTATCACTTTAACTTTGGATACCCTGTGCTGGACAGTGATACAAGGCTCATACTGCCTGCAGTTGAAACAAAGCCAAGAGACGAAGAGGCGGAAAAGGGACTGAAAGAGTATTCGGTATTCTGCAGCCCTGTTGATCAATATGATGAGCAGGTGTTTTACCACAGGCTAGCAGGGGAGAGGAACGGTGACACTCTTGTCGGGGTTGCAAATGACAGGCTGCAGTTGGGAGTATACATAAAATACAACATCAGGCAACTGCCAAGGCTGATACAATGGAAATCCATGAAATCCGGTGATTATGCCCTGGGTATAGAGCCGGCAAACTGCCTGGTGGAAGGAAGAAGCGCTGAAAGGGAGCGCGGCACCCTGCAAGAGCTGGAGCCCTTTGAAAAGGCGTGTTTTGACCTGGAGATCGGTATACTGGACGGAATGGAAGAGATCAGGGATTTTGAGAACAAGGTTAAATATTTGGAAGAAACAAAATCTAAAGAGTAAACAGCTGAAAATACATTTTTGAGAAAAAACCACGGCCGGAGGTTGACAATATGACGGATATCATTGCCCAATTGGTTAAGGAGTTCAATCTGAAACGCTTTCAGGTTGAAAACACAATAAAACTCATAGATGACGGAAACACCATACCCTTTATTGCCAGGTACAGAAAAGAAGCTACCGGTGAGCTTAATGACCAGATCCTGAGAGAACTTTATGACAGGCTCATGTATTTGAGAAATCTTGAGCAAAGAAGAGAGGACGTTAGAAGACTTATAGACGAGCAGGGAAAGCTCACTACGGAGATCTCACAGGCTTTGGACAAGGCAGCCAGTCTGCAGGAGATAGAAGATATATACCGGCCTTATAAGCCTAAACGCAGAACCCGTGCAACCATAGCCAAGGAAAAAGGCCTGGAGCCCCTGGCACAGATAATTTTTGCCCAGAATATAAAAACCGGAAGCATCGATGATATCGCTGCACCTTTTGTTGATCCGGAAAAGGGTGTAAACTCCGTTGAGGAAGCTTTGAACGGAGCCATGGATATCATAGCCGAGGATATCTCTGACAATGCGGAATACAGAAAGGCCATAAGGGATATGTTCTTTAAATCGGGAGTGATAGTATCCAAAGCTAAAAAGGAAGAAGACTCGGTATACAGGATGTATTATGATTTCAAGGAACCGGTGGCGAAAACAGCCAAGCACAGGGTATTGGCATTAAACCGGGGTGAAAAGGAAGAATTCCTGCAAGTGAAGATTGATGTTCCGTCCGAACAGATAATCAAGTTTTTGGTTTCCAGGACGGTGGGTAAAAGCGTATCAATCACATCGGAGTATGTTGCCCGGGCTGCAGAGGATGCCTATGAACGCCTGATTGCGCCATCCATCGAGAGAGAAGTTCGGAATGAGCTTACAGAAGCAGCAGAGGAGCAGGCAATGAAAGTATTTGCAGAAAATTTAAGGAATCTGCTTATGCAGCCTCCGGTCAAGGGACGTGTTGTCATGGGCCTTGATCCCGCTTACAGGACAGGCTGCAAGATTGCAGTTATTGATGATACCGGTAAAGTCCTTGATACCGCGGTGGTATACCCTACACCTCCTCAGAACAAGGTGGAGGAAGCCAAGCAGGTACTGAAGCAAATGATAGAAAAGTATAAGGTGGACCTGATATCCATAGGAAACGGGACAGCTTCCAGAGAATCAGAGATTTTTGTTGCCGACATGCTGAAGGAAATTGACCGGGAAGTTTACTACATGGTGGTAAGCGAAGCGGGCGCATCGGTATACTCCGCTTCCAAACTGGGGGCCGAGGAATTTCCTGAGTTTGATGTGGCACTGAGAAGCGCTGTATCCATAGGCAGAAGGCTTCAGGATCCCCTGGCTGAGCTGGTCAAGATAGATCCAAAGTCAATAGGAGTGGGTCAGTACCAGCATGACATGAACCAGAAAAAGCTGGGAGAGACATTGGGGGCAGTGGTGGAAGACTGCGTCAACAGTGTGGGAGTGGACCTCAATACGGCATCTCCGTCACTTCTGTCCTATGTATCGGGAATCAATGCATCTATTGCCAAAAGCATTGTGGAATACAGGGAAACCAACGGAAAGTTCAGGTCGAGAAATGAACTGAAAAAAGTCAAAAAGCTCGGGGAAAAAACCTTTGAACAGTGTGCAGGCTTTTTGAGGATACCTGACGGGGACAACATCCTTGACAATACTTCCGTGCATCCGGAATCCTATGAGGCCGCGCAAAAGCTTCTCAATATAACTGGCTATACTTTGGAGGATGTAAGAAACAAAAACCTGGGAGGCCTCAGGCAGAAAGTCGAGGAAAAAGGGGTTGAATCTGTAGCTGCCGAGGTGGGTGTAGGAGTGCCTACCCTTTTGGACATAATAAATGAGCTGCTGAAGCCGGGACGGGATCCCCGGGATGAGCTGCCAAAACCGATATTGCGGACAGACGTGATGCATATGGAAGACCTGAAACCCGGGATGATATTAACAGGCACGGTGAGAAATGTTGCTGACTTTGGAGCGTTTGTTGATATTGGGGTCCATCAGGACGGCCTGGTGCATATATCGGAGCTCAGCGACAGGTTTGTGAAAAATCCGATGGAGGTGGTATCGGTAGGGGATATTGTAAAGGTCAGGGTTCTGGACGTGGATGTGCAGAGGAAAAGGATATCCCTCAGCATGAAAGAGGTATGAAAGGCTCTGAACTCATTTTGAAATTATAACAGTAACTGGAATGGCATTGTATTTGTGAACATTGATATTAAACCCATAATTTACTGAAGTGACTTTATATTGCGTCACAGCCGGGATACCGGCACAGCAGATTAGTGCAGCAGTAAATTTGGTTGGCAGTATTTACGAATTGCATGGTTTTCTTATATTTATGGAACAAAATTTGCAGGTTTCAGTCTAATGATATAAGGATTAAGGATTGACTGTTTGATGAAAAAACTGCAGCAATAATTGCAGCATTAATTTTGGCAACAGCGTGGGTGACAATTTTTCAACAGGCAATAACATGGGACAGTTGGCTTCCCTGCGAGGTGAATTGGTACTGCTTGGGAAATAGGGACAGGTACATACCCGTCCCTATTTTTCCTTATTGGGATAAATAAGTTAATGCAGCAGAAAATAAAACATATTGCATAAAAATGCACATTGACAGTATATTGTGAATATGATAGTATTAATAAAAAATCAGGGAAACCTATGACGAGGAAGTAAAACCGCAAACCAGCCACACAGAGAGTCGGGGGTGCTGAGATCCCGGCAGGAAACGGGGCGGACAAATGGTCCTCTGAGGGCGGGGCGAAAGAGTTTTATCTTCAGTAGCTTCCGACGCGAAGCCGGCGTTAATGGCGAGGGGTGTGTTGGCACCCTGCAAGAGGGGATGCTTTGATATGATTCAAAGCATCAATGAAGGTGGCACCGCAGGTTATTGCACCTGTCCTTTTATCAGGACAGGTGTTTTTTGATTTATATGCGTTGATACCGACCCGGATCTTTTGCTCATAACCATGGGTGAGCAAAAGACTTGCAGGGAAGAATCCCTATTTAAAATTGCTTTGTTGACAGGATGACTGGACGCCTGCCAGCAGAAAGAAAGATTTTGCGAACCAAAATCACAATTTGAATTTTAGGGAGGTATCTTCAATGAAAAAATTTTTGGCTGTGGTTTTATCAATTTGTTTACTTGCAGGATCATTGGTTGCGTTATCGGCATGTTCTTCGGGCAAAAGTGCCGGTGGTTCAGTAAAAAAGATAGGTATTGTGCAGATAGTGGAACATCCTTCGCTTAACACCATAAGGGAGTCTTTTATAGAACAACTGGAGAAGAACGGATTTAAAGACGGTGAAAATATAACTATTGATTATCAGAATGCCCAAAATGACCAGACAAACCTGAAGACCATCACCAAGAAGTTTGTCAGCAATAAATATGACCTTATAGTTGCCATAGCAACCCCTTCCGCTCAGGCAGCGGCGGGTGAGACAAAAGACATTCCGGTGCTCTTTTCTGCGGTAACCGATCCGGTGTCTGCAGAACTGGTGGAAAGCCTGGAGAAGCCCGGCGGAAATGTGACCGGAACGTCCGATGTGGTGTCGGCTACTAAAATCATGGAGTTGGCGATGAGGATAACCCCTGATATTAAAACCATTGGAGCTTTGTACAATTCCAGTGAGATCAATTCCATATCCGTAATAGACGAACTTAAGGATTATGCGCAGAACAATGGGCTGACGGTTGTGGAAGCAACGGTTACCAGTTCATCCGAGGTTCAACAGGCTGTTCAGTCCCTGGTGGGAAAGTGTGATGCGATCTTTTCACCCATTGACAATACAATAGCGTCGGCAATGCCCGTAGTTGCCCAGGTAGCCAACAAAGCCAAGATACCTGTATATGTGGGAGCCGATTCCATGGTAAAAGACGGCGGGCTGGCAACCTATGGCATCAACTATCCGGCATTGGGAAGAGAAACGGCTGATATGGCTGCTGAAATACTGAGGGGCAAAAATCCCGGGGATATGCCTGTAAGGACAATAACTGAAGTGGACATATATATAAATAAGGCAACAGCTGAAGAAATCGGGATTACAATTCCCGAGGACGTGCTTAGCGAAGCTGCGGAAATTTTCGGCGAATAGATAAAGACAGAAAAATATACGCAAAGAGGTAATGCTGATGACATTGGCGTCGTTAATTGCTATTATACAGGGCTCTGTAGAGATGGGAATCATATATGCGATAATGACTTTAGGGGTGTTCCTGTCTTTCAGGACCCTAAATATGCCTGATATGACCGTAGACGGGAGTTTTGTCCTGGGCGCTGCCATATCGGCGGTGCTGTGCACAAACGGCTACCCTGTTCTGGGTCTGATAATTGCATTTTTTGTCGGGTGCGGAGCGGGGAGCATTACAGCCCTTCTTCACACCAAGTTAAAGATACAACCGTTGCTGGCAGGCATACTTATGATGCTGGCATTGTACTCCATAAATATAAAAGTGATGGGTAATAAATCAAATATACCGCTGAATAATAAGCCTACGATTTTTACCCCTTTTGAAGAAACCGCCGTTGCGGATTATATTTACATCATATTAGGTTTTGCAATACTTTTGGGAATATTGGCATTGCTCTTCCTGTTTCTCAGGACCAGGCTCGGCTTTGTACTAAGAGCGACCGGGGATAATGAAAACATGGTAAGGGCTTTGGGAGTGAACACAGATATCACCAAGCTCATAGGTTTAGCCCTAGCCAACGGCCTGACAGCGCTGTCCGGAGCTATTATTGCCCAGTATCAGTCTTTTGCCGATGTCGGCATGGGCATAGGCATGGTGACCATTGGCCTTGCTTCTGTCATCATAGGCGAAATGATTTTTGGAACCAGGTCTTTGCTTCACAGGCTGACAGCTGTAGTTCTGGGAGCTGTAACCTACAGGCTTGTGATAGCCTTTGCGCTGGAATTGGGCATGCCTGCGACGGATTTAAAACTGATTTCTGCCATAATAGTTGCCGCAGCATTATCTATACCTGCTGTCAGGAACCATATAAATTTTACCCAAAAACGTATTGCGGCTGCCAAGAGAAACAAGGGGGTATGACCATATGCTGAAAATAGAGGGAATTAGCAAAACTTTCGGAAAGGGCAGCCCGAACGAGAAGCTGGCATTGGATAATGTGAGCCTTTCTTTGGATGAAGGCGAGTTTATAACCGTTATAGGAGGCAACGGAGCAGGTAAATCCACCCTGCTCAACTGCATATCCGGAGTTTATGAGATAGACAGGGGAAGAATATTGCTGGATTCGGAGGATATAACTTTTGCCCCGGAATACAGGAGGTCACGATATATTGGAAGAGTATTTCAGGACCCGATGATGGGTACCGCTTTTGACATGACTATAGCGGAAAACCTGGCCATTGCTTATGCCAAGGGGAAACCGAAAAACTTGAGCGCAGGGATTAGGAAATCTGATTACAAGCTGTTCAGAGAAAGGCTGTCTCTCCTGGATATGGGCCTGGAGGACCGGATGAACCAAAAGGTGGGTCTGCTTTCCGGGGGCCAGCGTCAGGCCCTTACACTGCTTATGGCTACCATTGTAAAACCTAAGCTTTTGCTCCTGGATGAGCATACCGCGGCATTGGACCCGTCGGCTGCTGCAAAAGTTTTGAAGCTTACCCGCCAGCTGGTTGAGGAAGAAAAGCTGTGTACAATAATGATAACCCACAATATGAGGGACGCACTGGAGTATGGCACAAGAACGATAATGATGCATGAAGGACGTATAATCCTGGATATATCGGGTAAAGAAAGGGAAGAGATGACCGTGGAGCGGCTGGTGGAACAGTTTAGAAACAAAAGCGGCACCAGATTGGATAATGACAGGATGCTGCTGGGTTGATGCGTTGTTATTATTTGCAAACACATACCATTTATAATCGTAAACACGACATACATTGTTCCGAATTCTTAAAATTTTCTTACTTTTCCAGGTTGTAGGGCGGATTTTGCTGTATGGGCTTGATGTTTTAACGGATGTTATGTTATTATATCAAATGAAGTCTACCAAAAATAAACAACAAGGGAGTAAAAATGATAAACAACATTAAGATTTTCTGTAAAAAGTACAGTCATGCTTTTATTCTGCTGTATTATTTGGTGATCCTGGCATGGTTCAGATATTTGGAGTATGTTGTCTCCATACCCAGATATACAATGTATTCAAAGCTTGATGACTATATACCCTTTATCAGCATATTCGTAGTGCCGTACCTGTTATGGTTTGCATATATAGCCGTAACCCTGGTATATTTTTGCTTCAAGTCAAAAGAAGATTTTCTTTTGCTGAGTTTTTTCATGTTTATCGGGATGACCATTTGCCTGATAATTTACACTTTCTTTCCAAACGGACAGAACCTTAGACCGGAAGTTGTCGGCAATGACATATTTTCAAGAATAATAAAATGGCTATATGACTTTGACACTCCCACAAACTCCGCTCCCAGCATGCATGTGCTGAATTCCATAGCGGTGCATATCTCAATTGCCAGATATAACGGTTTTAGGAATAACAGGATTGTAAAGGCAGGCTCTTTTATCCTAATGGTGTCAATTATACTGTCGACGGTCTTTATAAAGCAGCATTCAGTCATGGATGTCATGTATGGGACTTTGCTCAGTATTATTCTATACTTTGTGATCTACAAGTATAATTACAGGCTCAAAGGCCTGCAAAAGTTGAGGAAATCCTTTGAAGAAACGGACAGTATGCTGTAGTGCATTATAACTGTGATTGTTCTGGCAAGGATAGAATAGAAGAATAAATGGAGAAAAGGATATGGAAGAATAAAGAAATAAAAACGGAAAGAAGCATAACTGCTGCTATGCTTCTTTTTTGATGTATTTAGATATGTACATTCTGTACACATTTGTTACGATTGCCTTGACCGCTGCATAAGTCGGGACTATGATCACAAGGCCAAGGAGACCGAACAGCGAACTGCCTCCAAGCAACAGAAGAATTACGGTCACGGGATGAATGTTGAGATTTTTACCCATTACATGGGGGGATATAAA
>ENA-UPSB01000417-UPSB01000417.1-bioreactor-metagenome-genome-assembly--contig:-NODE-417-length-72141-cov-17.873387_pt1 | contig 72141 bp, 68 predicted proteins | sample MGYA00238182_ERZ773286 | MGnify/ENA primary metagenome ERZ773286 (study PRJEB29026, sample SAMN07631240) | bioreactor metagenome | isolation source: Switchgrass digestor | place: USA: Dartmouth... | reverse complement strand
GAGGCAATTTGCTTCTTCCTTTATTTTTGCCAATAAAAATTATACTCTAAGTTTTTATTAACACTTTGGGTTTTTGTATCCTAAGCTTCCCCAAAAACGGCGAAAAGCCCTAAAACAGGGCTTTTCACTGGTTCAAATCCCGGCTTTGGCATAAAGCGCCGGCCAATGCGGAATGTACCCACCAAATTAATTTAAGGTGGAACAGGTTGATTTTTTGCTTGTTTTCATTTTTTCCTAACAGGGATCCAGATTTCACTCCGGTAATCCGGGTCATTTGTGTCCTGACTTTCATTCCACAAAATTTCAGGGCCGGGGGCTATTTCATATCCTGAAAACGGGAGCCACTCCGAATATATCCTTCCCCATACATTTTGAAGCGTTTTAGGAAACGGCCCGACGGCTTCAAAGACTGCCCATGTACTACTTTCCACTTCCAATACATCAAATCCTTCTGTTTCATCACTTGTTGTCGCTACACCAATGTAATGGTCCATTTTGCCTTTTTCTTCCATTCTCCCTTCCGAGAAGTTTGCAGACGCGCTAATAATCCCTGCCGGTTCAACATTAGAAAGCGCTTTCAGTTTTTTGATAACCTCAGGGGTTAAAAGCTTGGTCATTTTTGCAATTTCAGGATTTACGCCATTAAAAATAATTGGTACCCTTTTTTTAAATCCTACAATTTTAAAAGGCCCTTTTTCAACAATACGGTAATTCATTTCGCATCCTCCTTTAATTGATAATTGAAAGGTTATCCGGGGATAAGCTTTTAATTTTGTATTCCCGCTCCTTGCTGCAGAAGGGAGAATGCCATGCAGGGAATGAAAAGCACGGGAAAATGAATCAGCCGAATTATAGCCATATTTGACGGCAATATCAATTATTCTTAAATCATTATTTTTCAAGTCAAGCGCCGCCAGCGTCAGCCTTCTTCTGCGGATATATTCCGATAAACTTATTCCCGCCAAAAAAGAAAACATCCGCTTGAAGTGATACTCTGAACAATATGCGATTTTAGCAATTTCACTGTAATCAATTTCTTCCGTCAAGTGCTCTTCAATATACCCCAACGCGTCATTCATCCTTCTTAAAAAATCCATAAAACCCTCCCCCTTTCATCATCAATATTATCACAGGACGCATTTATAAATCCGACAATCCGTGCAAAGTTTTGTCGGTAACATGGTGCCTTCTTATTAAAAAAACTATACAAAAAACCGAAAAAACTTCAATATTTGAAAAATAAAACTATGAGATAGTGAAAACCCGCAGATGACTAATTAAAATCCCCCCAAAAACGGCGGAAAGCCCTTGGAATAAGGGCTTTCCGTTTATTGTAACCATCTTTATGATTAATCAACCCTTTGGGGCAGGACTTATTAAATTTTGCCTATTAAAGCTCAAGGGTGTTGCTTAAAGGCTGCATATTTGAAAGGCCGTCCCACACAAACGCTTTAACTTTTGCCGCCTGCGCATTTTGCGGGACTATAATTAATGAGCCGAATTCAGTGCTTTCCCCAACCTTTATAAGGATTTTCATGTATGTAAAAGTAATCAGCCTGTTTTGGTCATCAAAAAGGGCTATCATCAAATAATCTTTTCCTTCTCAGTATAAATTCTTCGTTACGTTTACTTCAGCGACAAAAGAACTTAACCCGTTTATGCTGTCCAGATTATGACCGTTTTGGTCGGTCACAATTAAATCTGTAATGGTATAAGCACTACTTTCGCCGCCGGAACCAGACCCCGGTATCAGGTCCAATATTTTTATGTTTGTGTCGCTGTTCCATATATAACCAGTTTCGGAGTAATAATTTTCATGATATACAACATAGCCTTCGCTTTGTGGCAAATACACCCATGCAGCGCCTTCATCATCAGTAAACGCCTGATATGGATTTATATTTTCATTTTCAATAATGATCATGCTATTGGCAAGGGGCAGGTTGTCTATGGTTAACTGGAGTTTTGTTTTGTAAACCGGCTACTTCCCGTTTGTTGGCCTTATTGCTTTGCCGATTGAATCATAAAAATCGGCATTAATATACCCTGAAATAATCCTAGGCTCGGTGTAGCATTTAACGCTGAATCCAGCATAGCCGTCCCTGCCTCCGGTGCCGCCATTTCCTTTTTTCCCACCGGCGCCGGGAATTGCTGATAACCTGACAACGCCATAAATTTCAACATTTCCAAAAATTGCATCACCACCATCCCCACCGTTTCCAGGGGTATAAGAAGAAGATGATACACTTTCACCTTTACCGCCATCACCGCCAATTGCAATAAGGGTTGAAAGGTCATATAGGGTAACATCCCCATATATCGCAAATCCGCCTTTCCCGCCAGCGGTTCCGTTCCTGCGCTCTACGGAATTGCTTGAGGTTGGCGCAGAACCTCCTTTACAAGTCAAAGTGGAAAAACCGTACATTTCCACATTGCCTTCTAATGCGCCTGCGCCACTGGCGTGGTTATAATAACCATTTCCGCACAAAATAGTTACAACCGCACTGTCATAAATAAATATATTGCCTTTTTGTCCTAACCCGCCTTCGCCGCAGTTATAACCCCTGTTTGCCATTCCACCGTAGTAATAAGAATTACTTCCGCCCCAGCCCGGGCTTCCGCTTTCTCCCCCAGATATTGTCAGGTTTGCATGGTTTTTTACAACAACATTTCCTTTAATTCCAATGCCTCCGCTTGCGGCATTGCCTCCGGTGCCGCCAGTCAACGGGCCATATTGGCCTGCGTCGCCGCCACGCCCGCCATTGCCGCCTTTGCCGCCTGTTATTGTAACGTTGCAGTTTCCAAAGCAAACAAGGTTTCCAATTACAGCTATCCCGCCGTTACCGCCTGTCCCTCCGCTTCCGCCATATCCGCCATTTGTAGTCGATGTCCCATAGTATCCATCGCCACCGTTGCCACCTGTCCCGCCAGTTCCTGCGGTAAGTTTAATTGTGCCGGTACAATTATTGGTTATTTCAATATCGCCGATAACCGCCGGACCGCCAGTAAATCCTCTGCCTCCATCGCTGCCATTCTTTGAAGATGAAGTCCCGACCCATCCTGGTGTTCCTTGTGCGCCATTTCCCCCTATGATTTCCACGTCCCCGGTATTATTAAAAATTACATTGCCTAAAATCCCACTTTGGTTAACTGTATCCGACCATGTTTCGCCGCCATATATTGTCAAATTCCCGCTTCCCTCAAACCAAACATTGCCTAAAATGCCATTGCCATCTGCCCGGAGAAGATTATCCCCGATAAGGGTAATCTTGCTTGTAGTTGACTGGCTAAGCTCAATACAGTTATACTTTGCGCTGCTTTTTGGAGTTGCAAATTTTAAATCCTCTATTGTCAAATTCATGAAGCACGAATACAAAGGTTACTAAATTCTTTTTCAGGATTACCTTTTATATGTACAGTGATTATTTCCTGGGGGATAACAATGTCAACCCGGTTATTGCTTTTCTCAAGATTGGATAAATCAATTATGTCCCCATTTGTAAAGTCATTCCATATGGGCGCGTCACTCCCATGTACGTCCGCCCAATCAGATATAACATGGATTGATTGGGCTTTTACCTGAATTGGGGACAAAAGCGACAGTACTAATACAGCGACAAGCATTAAGCCGTGCAAACGGGTTTTTTGATTTTTTAACATGTTTTCTACCTCCTATTTATTCATTCGTGTAAAAAACAGGCTTTTCCACAAGCTATGACGTTTACCTTCCTAGAAATTGGTAAAATTCTATATTATCCCCCCTAATATAAAATTAAAAAATAATATATATCCCAAATTATATATCATAAATTTCCATAATTCAACTATTTATCTGTATATTGGGTGTTATTTGTCAAAATCATAGATAAAATGATTTAACGTGGCTTTAGTTGTACAAAAGTTTTAATAGACGATGAAAACATTATTGTTGCCATATATAATATAGTCGGCAATTATTATTTTAAACCCCGTGATATTGCCGCTACGCTTGATTTCTACGTGGACTGGGACAGCGGGAACAACACAATTTTTATTGATACAAGCAAAAGTTATTTGAGGGAATAGAAAGACGGCAATTATAAAAAATTCAGTAGGGTTTTGACAAATTGTCAAAACCCTGTTTACATTCGGATAGCGATAAGTGTATTGTTTCGGGAATAATCACTATATAAGGATATTATTATTGATATAAGTATCTAATTATTATACACGGACTGTATTGAGTAAGTTTTTACAAATTATTAGATTAATGAGGGGTTAACTTCGCAAAATTAAACCCCTTCTTTGAAAAATAAATATTCTAACAAACAAATATTTAAAGCCCCAAAAATATCAAAGCGGGTTTGATAAAGTTAAATTCCATTTTAGTGATTTTGACTAACAATTTTACATAGGGACTATAAAACAAAAACCCCAACTCTGATATCATTGTATCAAAGTTGGGGCTTCATTTTTGGAGGCACCACCCAGATTTGAACTGGGGAATCGAGGTTTTGCAGACCTCTGCCTTACCACTTGGCTATGGTGCCATCTATATAAAAAGGCGCGTTGCGCCTTTAATTTTTGGAGCGGAAGACGGGATTCGAACCCGCGACGTTCACCTTGGCAAGGTGACGCTCTACCACTGAGCCACTCCCGCATATTATGGTGCCTCCGGTCGGAATCGAACCAACGACACAGGGATTTTCAGTCCCTTGCTCTACCAACTGAGCTACAGAGGCACAATTGGCGACCCGGAAGGGGCTCGAACCCTCGACCTCCAGCGTGACAGGCTGGCGTTCTAACCTGCTGAACTACCGGGCCTTATGGTGGGAGCAATAGGGCTCGAACCTATGACCCTCTGCTTGTAAGGCAGATGCTCTCCCAGCTGAGCTATGCTCCCATGCGCCGCACCATTTTTAGCGACGTGTGTTAGTATAACAGATTATTTGGGTTTAGTCAATACCTAAAATTAAATTTTTTTGAGAAAATCCTCACTTTTTTTCGGCTATTTTCCGCCTTTTTTTGGCATTTCAAAATGTGTTTTTTGTTAATTGTCAAATGATTTCTAATATTTGGTTTGGTTATTATTTTATATGCAATTTAGGTAAAATACAAGCCTAAAATGAGGAAATTTTAATTTGAATTCATCCATTTAATCAAAATTAAGTATGTATAGCGCTTAAAAATGATGAATTCCTGCGTTTTTCTCTTGTTTATATATGAGAATAAATATATAAAGCGCACAAGATTGCGCGCTTTATAATCTATTTCCTTTTGTAAAACCCCGCTTCTGAAACATTTAAGAAGCTGGAATTTCAGTTTAAGGTATAAAAAAGCGGCGATTATCCTTTTAGGGGGTTGCCCGCCCTAGCGGCAAGGTTTTATCAAGGACTCTTTTAATAAGCCCCGTTTTCAAGGCTGTGCAGCTTAAAGGTTACATGGGCGCTTTCCCCTTTGTTTAGGTTTAAGGGTATGGTTTTTTCTTTGTCATACACCATAGTTCTTCCGTTTATTGTAACCTCTGCCCTCTCCCACGGGATTTGGCAGGATAGCTTTATTGTTTGGGCTTTTTGTGACGTGATTTTGGCTTCTACCGTGCGTTTATCCAAATCCCATGATAAATTGTCAATCTTTGCGCAAGTCCTTGCCATAATCCCTGCGGCGCCTCCTTTGTTTAACTCACGGGGAAGGCTTGGTAGTATTTGGATTTTTCCTTCGTTTGAGTAAACTAGGGATTCTAAAACGATTGTTGGAAGGGTTATTAAAATATCCGTAACATATGATGAGTCCCCGCTTACGTTGTGGTTTGTCATAAAGGAAGAATAATAGGCATTTTCGCTAATTAGTTTAAGTAACGCTTCCCTAACCCCCTCATCATTTTTAAGCCTTGCGTCAACCAGCCCTGTGTGAAGCCAGCCGTGGCCTGATTTTTTGTCGGAGGAATTTTGCTTTCTTAAAGCGATGGATTTTGATATCCCATAGGAAAGCATTTCATCTTCCTGACTTTCATGGGCGGGCCATGCGGAATAGGTGTGGCTAATGTGCCTGTGCCCATGGTTTTCTTTGTAATAGTCCACCGCCCATTCCCGAAGCGCTCCCGTTTCGTCGTATTTATAAGAGGGAAGTTTTCCAATTAAATCTTCCCACGTTTTGATTTTTTCAATATTGTTCCCGTATTCTTTTTCCATATTTATTGCCATTAGCAGGGCGTCTTTTGCCGCTGAAATATCCATGGTGCTGTTTATGGTAATTGGGTTTTGGTATGTGCCAAGGGGAGTGTTTTCAGGGGAATAGGTAGGTAAAAATACGTATTTTTCGCCCTCATTTAGGGATTTTTTGTCTGGGTCAAATTTTATATTCCCGTCTTTATCCTCATAATACCTTGCGTCCACAAATTGAGTCCAGAAGTTTGCGCATTTTTCCAAAAGGGGAAGTAGAATATCCTTTGCCAAATCAAAGCCTTCGGCTTTAATTTTTTGGATTTTTTCACCGGTTAAATCCAGCACTTCCCGCAAAGTCTCCAAGTCTATTTCCTCATTGTAGGGTATTTTTTGGTTGCCGTAGCATAAGTAGTGCTCATAAATGGGCAAAATCAGCCAGCTTACCCCCGCGTTCCAATACTGGAAGGGGTAGCTTCCCGCAAAATGCACAATACTTCCGCGGTCCGCGTCAGTTCTTGGGGGCGCCATTAGGGCGTCTTTCATTCCATATATTTTTTTTGCGTTATCCACCCAGTCCTTTGAGATTTTTAGTATAAAGTTTATGTAGCCTTTAAAGCTCTCCTTCAGGTTGCCAATGTTATAGCCTGAAATTTGCAAATTTATGTTTGCGTCCGTCGTCCAGTCGCCCTGCCAGTTACTGCCCCATGCGCCTGTCCACATTCCTCCAAGGCGTGGCACAAGCAAACCTGATGAGCATACGGCGGCATATCTTCCCGCGTAAAAGGCCCGCTGCAGCATTTCTTTATTTATAGTTGTTTGATTGGATTTTTGTTTTGAGATTAGTTCTTCATTTGATAAGTTTTTGTCCTCAATTTCGGGATATAAGTTTAGTGAGAGGGCTAAATACTCTTTTGCATGAAGTTTTACATGGGGGGTAAGCATTTTTACATAGTCTAGTTTATCTGTGCTGTAATATTCTTTATTTTTAATAACTTTTAAGATATCGGATACTAATTTTTCCACAATCTCAAAGTTTTCCTGTTTTGAAAAATCTTCATATTTTCCCATGTTAAATGTGCGGTCGGATTTTGTGATTAGGTAAACTTCATCCGCATTTTCGATTTCTACTTCAAAATTTTTGCTTCCTTGCGCCGCCATGAGGTCGGGATTATTTCCTAAATCAATTAACTTTTTAGCCCCGCCATAGTTTATTATGTAGGTTACCCCTGCATAACCCCCGAATTTTAACTCACTGTTTTCATATTCGGGATAGTGGGAAACTAGGCCGATATAATTCCCATTATTCCCCGCAATTTTTTTGTATCGGATATTTGAGTCAACCTTTTTGTTTTCATAGCTCATAAAGTCTAAATCGTCAATAGATAATTTCAAATTCACCTTTTCGCCTTTTGATGATGATTTTATATGGGTGATTACCACGTTATCCGCTCTTGAGGCAAAGGTGCGCCTTTCCCATGTCCCCAAATCATCGGCGTATGTTGTGCCAATTTCCGCGGTTTCATAATTTGTCCACCTGCAAAACTCTAAAATATCCCCTTTTGTCCCCATTTTAAGCCTTAACTGGTGGGCGGGGTGGAAGGTGTAGTCATACTGCATATTCCAATCGGTTTTCGGCGGGATATTATTAATCAAGTTTTGGCGCACTTCTTCAAGTTTTCCCGAAATATCGGGGGTATCCCTTAAATCGTTGGTGGGCATATTAAAGAGGATGTTTTGATAAATTATCACATCTTCAATTGGTGCTCCTAAAACAAGCGCCCCGTTTTCCCCGTTTCCTGTAACCATGCCTTCCCGCCACCACTGGTCCTTGCCGTTTTTGGGGGTTTTATAGGTTTTAGAATAAACATTCTTTGTGTCCTTAAAACTTTGGATTATTACGCTGTCTTTGTCTTTCATAATACTAAACCCTTTCCCTATAAAGTCAATTGGCGCATAAGCGCGGGCGTTTATGATTAAATACGCCTGCTTATTGCGGGCTGTTTTTTGGCGCTTCCAATCATTAAGTTATTTTTAATAATATTTTTCTTTGAAGTTTCCGTCTACATCGCAAACCCATGGTTTTTCCTTTCGTACTTTTTATTTTTATTATAGCATATTTTAGTAAAGAACGTAATGATTTTCAGATATTTTTAATAAACCCAAAATGTTGCACAGTTACTGATTTGATGGTAAAATATAGCTGAATATGCCAAAATTTCAAGTTTGAGTGGAGTGGTTTTTATGGCAATTGTAAAAGTTGTAAAATACGACGGCCCGCCAAATGTGTTTGCATGGAAGCACCCAGACACACAGCTTGGCACCTGGACACAGTTAATAGTAAACGAGTCCCAGGAAGCCATTTTGTTCAAAGGCGGCCAGGCCCTTGACTGGTTTGGCCCGGGGACCCACACCCTTGAAACGAAAAATATCCCGCTTTTAAATAAAATTATAAACATTCCCTTTGGCGGCCAAAGCCCTTTTAGCGCCGAAGTGTGGTATGTGAACAAGGTTACCACCCTTGACGTCAAATGGGGCACCCCTACGCCAATACAAATTCAGGACCCTAAATACAACGTTTTTCTTCCTGTCCGCGCCCACGGGCAGTTTGGTATCAGGATTAAGGACGCAAGAAAGTTTTTGACCTCTTTGGTTGGAACCCTTCCCGCTTTTACCTCAAATGAGTTAATTAAATATTTCAGAGGGGCGTATCTTACAAAAGCTAAGGACAGCATTTCAGAGTATTTAGTCAAAGAAAAGATTTCCGCTTTGGAGATAAACGCGTACATAAGCGAGATTTCGGACACTTTGAAGGAGAATATCCTGCCGGAATTTGACAATTACGGCATTGAACTTATAAACTTTTATGTTAATGACATCAGCGTTCCCGAAGACGACAGCGCGGTTATAAAACTAAAAGACGCTTTGGCAAAGAAGGCGGAAATGGATATTATCGGGTACTCATACCAGCAGGAGCGCTCATTTGACACTTTGGAAAGCGCGGCGAAAAACCCCGGCCCTGCTCAAAGTTCCCTTCTTGGGGCAGGCCTTGGGCTTGGGATGGGTCTTGGGGTTGGAAGAAACTTTGGAAGGGCTTTTGGCGATATATCAAAGAATTTAAACGTAAACGAGACACAAAAATGCCCCTATTGCAACGGTGAAATCGGCGCTGAGTATAAGTTTTGCCCCTTGTGCGGGAAAAACCTCAAAGCTGATGAGGATTTCATAATTTGCCCAAGCTGCAATACTAAAAACATAAAGAAGGCGAAATTTTGCTCAAACTGCGGGTATGGCTTTGTTAAATTCTGCCCTAAATGCAAAAAGCAAATTTCGGATAATCAGAAGTTTTGCATACACTGCGGCGCAGCTTTGATTAAAAAGTGCCAGCAGTGCGGCCATGAACTGGATGAAAACACAAAATTCTGCCCTCAGTGCGGAAATAAGGTGGATGGTGGTAATAATGACTAGAGCAATGAAAACCACAATCACAATTTATGCCATTGTGTTTATTGTGGTAATATTGGGGTTTTTCCTTTTTGGCATTGAAAAAAGCCCAATAAATATCTGGGCTTTTTCATCCCTTTTGTTTTCCCTTTTTGTTTCCCTTTTGGGGATTTTGTTCCTTCTTGACAGAAGGCGTGGGAATGTGTTTTTGACAAGCGGGTTTAGTTCGCTAATTTCCCTTTATCAGATTATTGTTATAGCCAGCCTCTTTTTTAAGAATTTATTTAAAGAAAATGTGGGCGGGTTTGCGTTTATGGAAATTTTAATATTTGCCATCTTTTTGATTTTGGCAGTTTTATTATACTATTTTTCACTTCAGAAATTTGAAAAGGATATGAAAACTATTGAAAAGCTTCAAAACGGGGAATTTGATAACCCAAAAAGAGGTGGAATCTAAATGAGCAAGTATAAGTTTGATAAAATTAATTGCGTATATTTAGATAATCGTATCCGTCATTTCAGAAATATTACTGTAACCATTTTACTTCTTTCGGCCTTTACTTTTTTATTGGACCTTATATTTGTCGGTTTGGATTTTGATGAAGATTTATGCATATTTTTGTTCATTTCATCAATTGTATTATTATAATATCGGGCTTTATTCTATTTTTTATCCTTAGGGTTGTTTTATCTAAAGCTTCAAAAAAATACATAAACTATTTAACTATGATTGGAAACGGGATTACTGATTTAAATACAATCTCACAGAGCATGAATTTGCCTTACAATGTTGTGCTAAATGATATCTTAAAATTGATTGAGTTAAAGATTTTAACAAACGTTTCCATTGATGAAAGCGGGCATAAGTTAAAAAGTGGAAATGATGAATTTAGTTTTTCTTTTAGTTTTACAAAAACACAAGCGCAAGTGCGCTGTCCGGGCTGAGGGCTATGTATACCCTATCCGAAGGCGAAAGCCGTGAATGCGAATTTTGCGGGACTAAAGTGGTATTAAACAAAAAAGGCCTTTTCGATGATTTTGATATTAACAGCTTTTTTAAAAAATTTTGATTAAGGTTTTTATTTGCCTTTTTTCGCAAAGAAAACAGGGGTTTATTCCCTGAAAGCGGCATTTAATGTGAGGATAACTTTAAAAATGAAAATATTGCACTCATAGCAAAACATTAGGGAATTTTTCATAGGTTACATGAAAACCCGACAAAACTGACAGTTTCCGTTAGTTTATCTTAGGAAGGAAGATTTTATATGCAAAAAAAAGATATCAAATGGTGGGTTGTGATTTTATTTCTTATTGTGTTTTGGCCTGTGGGATTAATACTTCTAATTGTAAAGCTTGCCATGGATAATTCCGCCATAATGGGCAGAAAAACAACCGTCATTAAAGTTGTGGGCATAACTTTAACCGTAATTGGCGTAATTGGATTGATTGCAGAAACCTCCCCCTCCACAGCCAGCGATGATGGCGGTTTAGTATTAGCAATTTTCTTTCTCGTTGTAGGTATAATATTTTTAATTATTGCCATAAGAAACACAAAATTGGCGAAAATGTACCGTTCATTTTTGGATTTAATAGTCAACCAAAAAATAAAAAGACTTGATTATATCTCTATTTCCCTAGGGCTTCCGTATGAAAAGGTAAAAGAAAATATTGAGGGAATGATAAAAAGAGGTTTTTTAAAAGACGCGTACATTGATTATGTTTCTAACGAAATCATACTTTTAGATAATACCGAAACTCAATATACGGTCAGCCAGCCAGTAAAAGCTGCGACACAGCAGACCACCATCCAATGCCCCGGCTGCGGCGCGAATAACGTGGTTACCATTGGCGTAATTTCGGAATGTGAATATTGCGGCACAAAAATTAGCGCAAAATAAAAACGCGGCGAATATTACAGATAATATTTCAATTATTTAAGCATGCATACTTGTTTTAAGCGCGCGTTTATTATATTCTTAATATATATTTGAACTAAATATAAGGGGCAACGATGATGGAAACTGATGAAATGCTTTACCGCAGCTATTTAAATGGCGAAGATGAGGCTTTACGGGTTTTAATTGAAAAATACAGCGAAAAATTGACCCTTTTTATTTACGGCATGGTCGGGAATATGCATGACGCGGAGGAACTCATGATGGATTCTTTCGCGATACTCATTTCGAAAAACAAGCCTTTTTTGGGGCGTTCCACATTTAAAACGTGGCTTTTTGCAATAGGCAGAAACCAGGCAAGGATGTTTTTGAGAAAGAGAAAAATTAGCGCCATAAATTTTGATAAGGCGGATTTTCCGCAAGATTTTACCCCAGATTTATACATACTTAAAAATGAGCAAAACAAAATCTTATTCCGTGCCCTTTCAAAAATAAACCCCATGTACAGGGAGGCTTTGATATTGTCCTACTTTGAAGGTATGGGTCTTGATGAGCTTTCCGGGGTTATGAAGATTTCAAAAAGGCGGGCGTCGGATTTGTTATACAGGGGAAAAGCCTCATTAAAGGAAGTTTTAAAAAAGGAGGGATACAACTTTGCGGAGCTTGGATGAGAAGTTTTATGAAATAAAAAAGCGGGAAGCAAGGCTTAGATATAAAAAAAATATTAAAACCGTCGGGCTTTTGTCCTGTTTGCCAACGGTTATGTTTGTTTTTATTGTTTATTTGGCGGCAAAACTATCGCCTTCGGGTTTTAAAAACAGTTTTCCTTCCGTTTTCTATGGCGCCGCAATTTCCCAACATCCGGTTTTGGGACTTGTAAGCATTATCTTATTGTCCTTTTTGCTGGGAGTTTGCGTTACTATTTTATGTTTGAAATTAAAAAACGAAAAAAATTAATGCGCGCAAATTTGCGCGCATTTTATTTTCCCTTCCTGATAACTAATTAATTTTCTTCACTGGCAGGCGGATGATGGTTTTAAGCTTTTCTGTCCCGGTTTTTTTAGGGTCTTAAAGGTATATTTCATGGTGGCGCCTGTTTTCTCCAATATCAATGGCATAGCCGTTTTCCTCGGCAAAGCTGTGCAGTGATTTTATAGTTCTTTCTTCATCGTCATAAGAACCGATATGCATGGCCTGAACGCAAAGCCCTTCCTCAATGGTAATTAGGGTTGCCCTGTTTACGTCAAGATAATCCTTTTTCTTTTTCACTTCTTCTTTTGCTTTTTCAAAAATTTGCGCGTTTACAAAATCGGGCTGGCGGATTAGGGCCGTCCATTTGAATTTGGTTTTGTCTTTAGATTCGTCCCAATCCCAAAAGCCTTCAAGGGGAAGGACAACGTAGTCTAGTATTTTTTTGTTGTTCATTTTAATGTTATAAGACAAACTATACAAAAGTTCTACCGCGGAAGAATACTCCGCGCTTGTGTTTGGGTCTCCTTGCCCGTCAACTTTTATAAAGGTCATTTGCGGCACATCCACAATGGAAGGCGTGGTTTTCGGGTTATACAGTTCTTTTTGGGTCTTTTTAAAATCCAGCGCCATAAATTCACCTCATTTTTTGGTTTTTTTTTACATTATATACTAATATTTTTTGAATATCAACAAAAAAATTACCGGGTCATGCGTATTGAATTTGGCTTTAGATTGTAATATACTTTACGTAATATTTACTAAAACTAATATAATCTTAAAGGGTAGTGTTATAGATTTTTTCGTTTTGGAAACCGTTGTTACTGTCATTCAAATAATTTCATTTTTTACACTCGGGTTTTGGTTGGTTATAAAGTCCAAAGACACAAAAAACCCCATAGCGGTTTGTTTTTTGGCGATGAGGATTATGTGCTTTGCTTTGGGAAGTCTTTACTATGAGCTTTTTTATTTGCTAAAAAAAGCTCCCCCATATGTATCGGCCGCAGACGTGGCTTGGATTGGTTCGTTTTACTTTATTATCGCAAGTTGTTATCTTCTCGGTATAAAAAGCCATAAAACCCCCTTTTATGCCTATTTTTTTGCCGGGGCCATTGTTGTTGTTATGTTAATAATAAGCCTGCTTTACGGGCACTTTATTTTAAATTTGCTTTGGGCAATACCCATGGCGGTTTTGGCAAAATGCGCCGGGGAGGGGGTTTATATTTCGAAGAATGAGGAGTATAAAAGGCTCCTCCCCTTTTTTATTTCAATTATCATGTCATTGTTTTACGAACTTATGATGTTTCTTTCATGGGGAATGGTTTATGTGATTTTTGACGCCCTGTGGACCGTAGGCATAATTTCAACCGTGCTTACATTATATAAGGGGGTTGGGGACTAATGTATGCGGAAAACCTTTTTTTATGTATTATTATGCCCTCATTGTGGCTTTCCCTTCTGTAAAAAGCGAGTCAAGGCGTTTTTTAGGATTTTTGATTTCGGGGATTTGCGTATGTCTTTTATCAGCTTACACAAACAGTTTTTTTATGGCGGTAAGCGGGCTTTCATACGATGACACCGCGGTTTTCATTACGCCTGTTTGTGAGGAAATCTTAAAACTTTTGCCCCTTTTGTTTTATTTTTTAGTTTTTGAGCCCTCTCCCGACAGCCTGTTTTCCAGCGCTGTGGCTGTGGGGGTGGGTTTTGCGACTTTTGAAAACTGCTGCTATCTGCTATCAAGCGGCGCAGGCAACATTTCCTTCGTTTTAATCCGCGGCCTTTCCGCAGGGGTCATGCATACAATTTGCGCGCTTGCGGCAGGGTATGGGTTAATTTACATTTCAAAGGTAAAGCAGATGGCGGCAATCGGGGCGCTGGGGATTTTGGCCTTGACGGTCACATACCACGCGGTTTTCAATCTTTTGGTTTCGGTTGAGGGCATAACAAGGTATGTAGGGTTTGCCCTGCCCCTTGCAACAGCGCTGTGCTGGTTTGCTTTTATAAAAAAAATAAAAGTAAGCTGAAAAAGGCAATATTTTATAAAACATATTAATAACAGGATTGTGCCGTTTGATGACGGCACTTTTTTTATGGTTTATAATACCCTGTTAAAAAATTTTTAAATTTTACTGCGAAAAATTTTAAAAAAGTGCAACAAATAATTGGAGGAACAAGGGAGGTTGAATGATGGATAAAAACGCGTATCTGGCAGAAATAAAAAGAAGGGAGCAAATTTAGAAAAAAGAAAAAAATAAAATATATTTTCTTTTATCACTTTCCCTTTTATAGCGCTTATATCCCTTATGCCCATTTACGGCAGCTTAATACCTGTTGAAAAAAATTTGTATGCTTCAGTGTTCTTAGTAAATGATGTGGGATGATACGTGCTTTGCGCAATTTTATCTTTTATGGCAGGCGTGATTGCCACCGTCATTTGCTATTGGTTTAAAACCAAAGATAAAATTGACAATTAAATGGTTATGAAATAATGTACATATAGTGCTTGTTTATTTCCGCCAATTCATCAATCTCCCAAAATGGGTAATAGCCAAAAAAAGAGCCCACGAAATTTGCCAACGAAAAAATATCAACCGTTTATTATTTAAAATGCGTACCTCCCAACAAAAAAACCCTCCTATGAACGTCATAGGAGGATTTTTTTATTTTAACCTGATTATGTAGGCAACAAAGTTGAAAAAAGAAATTACAATAATGAGTATGTCAATAATTCTTTTGTTTGAAAAAAGCTTTCTGTGTAAACACAGCCACAATGCTAAAGACATAAAGACTGTCATAGGATTATATTCCAATGATTTCTTTATATCAAGCCTTATCAATGAAAAAAATGACCGTGTCATGCCGCACGTGGGGCATGGTATGCCAAAAAAGTACAAAACCGGGCATCCGATGCCGGTTATGTACAAAACAAATATAAAAATGAGTATGATACTTATGTACAATATATGTTTTTTTAATATGTACCTATTATAATAACGCCATAACATTATTGAAGTTTAGTTCTTTTGCTTTTTTGCTGATTGTAAACCAGTCAATAATTGTCAAAATCCCGCATACACCGAGGGTGAGAAGTTTTAAAATCCCCATGCCGATGTCGCCAATCATAAAGCGGTCAATGCCAAGACTGCCTAAGAATATCGAAATAACTAAAATAACTGTCGGGTCTTTTAGTTCAATGCTTTGAAGGAGTGCAAATTTCTGGTCGTCAATGTTCTTGAGCTTTTCTTTAAGATAAACTATTTTTTCTGCCGGAAAATATTTTTGGTTGCTCATTATGTACATGTCGATTTTGTTTTGATCCATACTAAAACCCTCCTATTGCATTTTATTACATTATATTACATTTAATTACCAAAATCAACTATTTATATTTGTTTCTTGCAAATTTTTTAAATATCACTAAATCTTAAAAATTTTAAAAAAAAGAAATGCGTGTTGCCATTAATATTATATTGCAATAAATTCTTAAATATAATAAAAAATCCCTTTGCGGATTAAGCAAAGGGACTTTTGCGATTTTGCTGAAATATGTAGAAAAATGGGCTTAAGATATCTTTTCTATTTGTAAATACTTTCCCGTTTCAATGTCAAGTAAAAAACAATACCCGCCATTTTCGTAAACCTTATTTGAATTATACAAATCCCCTAAATAGCAAAAATAATTATAATCCTCCGTTACATAGACTTTAAAAGAAAGCCGGGACCCATCCTTGCTAATTTGTATATCATAAATAGGCTCCGCGTTTATAAACGCCCCGTTTTGACGCAAAAAATATGTTACGTCGCGAAACCCGCCGTTATGGTATATAAGATACAGGCAATAGTCAAAAACCCCGGGGTCTGGGTCATTGTCGCCGTACAAAACCGTGCATGAGGGGGTTTTGTATTGTTCCAACACCGTAAAACCATTATTTAAGCAATTATTGATTTGGCTTTGGTAATCCACCAAAGGCGGGATATTGGCTTTTTTGCGGCTTACCGGTGCATTTTCATAAAGCCGCATAAAGGTGACAATGGCCTGTTCTCGGGTATAGTATCCTAAAGGGTCAAAAGTTTCATTATCCTTCCCCTGCATAACCCCTATCGCGGTTACCTCTTGCACCGCGCTTGCAGCCCAGCCGGCAATTAAATCACTGTCGGAGAATTTTTTTAACTCCTTATCAGGGACAACCCCACCGTAATTTGAATACACCCGCATAAGTAAAACCGCCGCCTCCTGCCGGGTTATGGGTGCGCTAGGGTTATAAAGCCCTTCCCCCACCCCGTTTACCAAGCCAAAAAGATATGCGGCGTTTATGTAAGGCCCGTCGTCTTTATAATCCACATCAGAAAAAGGTTTATAAACGTGGCTTATTACATCCCACCACCAAGAGAAAAACAGGGGTTTATCCTGATTGTAGTTAGGGTTAAGGTTTTTAAACAAAATTGGGTTACCCTCGCGGTCCGGTTTTGTCTCGCAATAGTCGGCAATAAACTTTTCAACCGCCTTCCATTCAAAGTATTTTATGGTGCTTTCAGGGTCTGACGCCCCGCGGCCCTTGAAAACATAATTAGTTTGAATACTGTTTACGGCCGTATAGCCATACTGTACTGCTAAAAAGCAAAGGGCAAGGCGGGCATATTCCCCCCTGATAATATTGCCCTGCCAATTTCCTAAAAGCTCGCTTGGCACAAATCCCAAAGAAACAGCACGGGCAAAATCATTTTCCGCCCACTTTGACAAGCCTGCAAGGTCATAAGCATTAACTTTTCCAATAGGCAAAACAAAAAGGGTTATTAGCATGAATATTGAAAAAAGACGTTTCACAAATAAATTCCCCTTTTTTATCTCATGACTTTTTTAGTTTATTCGTTTATACACAAGTATATTATCATTTATATCTTTCACAACAATTTTGCCGTCATGGACAATTTTATTCAGCAGCCCGCAATAGCAGGTATCAGGGCTGGCTGGATCAACGGGGATTAAATACCTGCATTTTTTGCAATAAAAATATAATTCTTTATTCATTAAAGATTCAATTGTTACATCCTGTGTTAGTTTTTTGAAAAACTCAAAATTATTATTATTTAATAAATCCCATTGTTTATCGGTTTTAGGCTTGTAAATATTCCTGTCCCGTTCAGTTATTGGCTCAAAAGACAAGGTTTTAATTATATCTTCAAAAGAATTAGCTTGATTAATTTCATATCTTCCGCTTTTAATTTTAAAACCTTTATTTTTTAAAAATTGGGTTAACTTTTGGCCGTCTTCATCTGAAATCATATCAAACCACGGATATGATCCCCCATCTACACTTTTTTTAGGCTCTAATATTTTCGTATAATCTATTATCTCATTTTTTTGAATGACTATCGTCAACTTTTTCCCTATCTTAATATCGCTATTAACTTGATATGCCCTGCCTGTGAAATAGGATAATACAGCTACAACAATTAAAGAAACAATTAATACTATTCTTTTTACCATTGTTTACCGCTCCTTTCGCATTAATTGTACCATTTGTTCCAATTATATACAATATGTAAGTTTTAATTACAAATTAAAATGTCCCGTTTGCGGTACAATAGTTTTACAATCTGGGCTTTCTTTTGCAATGCGGGCGTTTATTTATTAATATTTTTAAATGTTTTTGTTGAAAACCGCACTCTTTTAGATTTATAATGAGAAATGTCATTTTAAATCGCAGAAAAGGAATGAATAAAATGCAAAAGAAAAATTTAAAAGGGAATGTGCTTTTACTATTTGCGGCGGCCATTTGGGGCTTTGCCTTTGTTGCACAGCGGGTTGGGGTTACACATATAGGAAGCTACACCTTTACCGCGCTGCGCTTTGCTTTGGGGGCTTTATCCCTTCTTCCTGTTATTTTTATAACCTCTAAAAAGGCAGAAAATCCCCAAAAAAACAACTTTTCAAAAAAAGAAGAATTAAAATCCGTAATTAAGTCAGGTACAATTGCGGGAATTGTGCTGTTTTCTGCGGTTATCCTTCAGCAAGTCGGCTTGGAAGACACCACCGCTGGAAAGGCTGCCTTTATAACAGGGTTTTACATTATTTTAGTCCCCGCCTTTGGCGTGTTTTTTAAGCAAAGGGTAAATGCAAAAACCTGGGTGGCGTCAATACTTGCGATTTTGGGGATGTATTTTTTAAGTGTCAACGAAAACTTTTACATAGCAAAAGGGGACCTTTTGGTTTTTGGCTGTTCCTTTTTCTTTGCGGCCCATATCCTTTTAATAAACAAATATACCCGCTATGTGGACACTTTAAAAATGTCCTTTGTGCAGTACATTGTTTGCTCGGCAATAAGCTTTTTATGCGCTGTTGCTTTTGAGGATATTAATATTTTAAACATACAAAAGGCGGCAGTGCCAATTTTGTACGGCGGGTTTTTTTCAGTAGGTGTTGCCTATACCCTTCAGGCTTACGGGCAAAAATACGCAAAAGCTTCCCATGCGGCAATAATCATGAGCTTGGAGTCAGTTTTCGCGGTGATAGGGGGCGCGCTTTTGTTAAAAGAATCCATGAGCCTTAGGGGTTATTTGGGGTGTTTATTCATGCTTGCAGGGGTTATAGTGTCGCAGTATGTGGGAAAAAGCGGGGAAATAAGTAAAACAGGAACTGATTTAGCTAATTAATTTGAAAATGGTTGAAAATATGTTTTTGGTAAATAGAAAAAACCCCGTATTTCAGCCGGGGTTTTAATTTTGGAATCAGGCCTTAAAAGCGGGATTTTTCTTGCTCTTGTCCTGCGAATGTGCTAAAAAACAAAAAAGGCGCAAATTCAAATTTGCGCCTTTTATATTGGAGCGGAAGACGGGATTCGAACCCGCGACGTTCACCTTGGCAAGGTGACGCTCTACCACTGAGCCACTCCCGCATATTATGGTGCCTCCGGTCGGAATCGAACCAACGACACAGGGATTTTCAGTCCCTTGCTCTACCAACTGAGCTACAGAGGCACAATTGGCGACCCGGAAGGGGCTCGAACCCTCGACCTCCAGCGTGACAGGCTGGCGTTCTAACCTGCTGAACTACCGGGCCTTATGGTGGGAGCAATAGGGCTCGAACCTATGACCCTCTGCTTGTAAGGCAGATGCTCTCCCAGCTGAGCTATGCTCCCATACGGCCGCTTTCTTTTGCGACGTGTGTAAGTATAGCAAATTATTTTGTGTTCGTCAAGAGTTTTTCAAGAAATTTTTTTGAAAAATTTTATTCTTAGAATTATACGTTTTTTACATTTATTGAAACTTTTTTCTTAAAAAAAGTCTATATACATGACTCAATTATTATATTATACTAATATTGTTATTTTATGTAACACTACATATTGTTTTTAGTTTTTCCTTTTTTTATTAATTTAAATGGAGGAATTTAAATGAAAAAAAACTTTAACCTTATTAGTCGTTTTTGTTTTATTGTTATCCCACACTTTTGTTTTTGCGGACAGCGGAATATCCATTTCCTACAATGGCAGCAAAATTAATTATGACGGCGCTTATCCTGAGGTAGAAGACGGAGAAATAATGATTCCCTTAAAAGCCACTGTAACGGCTTTGGGAGGGTCATATCAGGAACTAATCGGGCCAGGGCAAAAAGGTATGATTTTTTATGTTAAGGAAAAAGCGCTTTCGGTTTTTATTGGAAGCAAATCATATGCTGTAAGCGACATTCCAGGACCTAATGCGTTATTTGTGAAACTCACAAGCTATGATTTAGAAAAAGAAATATTAGAAAAAAACAATGATATTTACTTCCCCCTTAAAACTTTCTGTGAAGCGCTTGGTTTTGGAGTGAAACAGGTTGAAAACACAATTGAGCTACTTGAGGCAAACGCGCAGGAAGATGAAGCGGATAACGGCGAAATAAAAGTGATATTAAACGGTGAAAAGCTGGCTTTTGACGTCCCCCCTATTATTGAGGGCGGGAGAACTTTAGTTCCAATGCGCAAAATTTTTGAGGCCTTTGGGTCAACTGTTGATTGGGAGGACAGTTCCAAAACAATCACCGCAAGTTTAGGTGATATTGTTATCATAATGCAGATTGGAAACCCTGAGATTATTGTAAATGATAAATAAGTCACTTTGGATGTCCCGCCTATGATTTACAATGACAGGACCCTTGTTCCCGTGAGGGCGGTGGCAGAAAGTTTTAACTGTCAGGTGGATTGGGTTGAAAGTACAAGATCAGTTATCATAACAAAAGAGGAAAATAAAGCGGAAATTAAAGCGGAAAATAATGTTACAACAAACAAAAAGGCAAGAAACCCTCAAAACGGTTTATTATACGGCTATAGCGATGATAGGATAGCTGAAATTCAGTTTGAAGCAAGATATCTATTTGAGCAAAAAATTTTACCCGAAATTTTATATCAGATTTATGGAAATAAAATCATTGAGTATTTAAAAACAAATAATATTGACATGATGAAAGCAACTATTTTATCAATATGGGAGTATGCCACGTTAAACGTTATTGTTCATGATGCTGTGTTAAACGGTGAAATAACCGATATATCTGATGAGAATAAATTAATGGAATTTGCCCTAAACAGGCGGCCAATGTATCCATTGGGGGATGAACATATTGAAGATGTTTCCATTGAAAAGCTGGACAATGGCACGCCCGTTGCCATAGTAAAGCTTAAAGACACAAATTGGACGGCTATTAGTACATACATTGGAATAACTTATGAAAATGACAAGTTAAGAATATTTACATTGGAAAAAAGCGCCGGTTTTACAGAAGAACCCATTTATATGTTCTGTTTTGTAAGCGATACATCCCGCGGTTTTATAACATCAATTCCGAATTCAAAAGAAGAATTTATAAAAGCAATAAATATGCAAATAAACGGTTAATAAATTTAAAAAGCCGTGTTTTTGAAAAAACACGGCTTTTTTATTGCCATGACGGATTTTCAAACAATAAAAAACGTGCTGAAAAATTCAACACGTTTAAAGAAAATTTTGATTTCACAGCCATACGGCGGACGTTATCTTATCCTTCCGTTGGCAACGGCTTCCACCACTTGTTTTCCTGATTTGTAGCCGTCAAAATAGCCCTGCTCAATCATTTTTACCACATTGTCCAACAAATTTTCGTAGTACGCGTCGGGTGATATGCCGCTGGTTAAGTCTATAAACGAGTCTTTTGTTTCCGCCTCATAAAGTCTTTGGTATTCCCTTTTTACTTCGGCAATCAGCCTTTCCCTGTCTATTTTCATCACCCCATATAAAAAAATATAGGACGAGTTTTTCGTCCTATATAGTATTATCAATATTATAAAATTTATTAATATTCAAATTTTTCTTCAAAATAGCCTTTTAGGTCTTCAATCTTTAGCCTTACCTGTTCCATGGTGTCGCGGTCGCGGACAGTTACCGTCGCGTCGGTTTCGGAGTCAAAGTCATAGGTCACGCAATACGGGGTTCCCACTTCGTCCTGCCTTCTGTACCTCTTTCCTATGCTTCCTGTTTCGTCGAAGTCGCACATATAGTACTTGCTTAACATTTCATAAACCTTCCACGCGCCGTCGGAAAGTTTTTTAGATAGCGGAAGCACAGCCACTTTAATCGGGGCAAGGGCATGGTGAAGCCTTAACACTACGCGGGTATCCCCTTCTTCCACTTCTTCCTCGTCATAGGCGTCGCACAAAAAGGCAAGCATTACCCTGTCAACGCCTAAAGAGGGCTCAATTACATATGGGATATACCTTTCCCCTGTCGCGCTGTCCAAATAATCCAAGGTTTCCCCTGAGTGTTTGGAGTGCTGTGTCAAGTCAAAGTCGGTCCTGTCAGCAATGCCCCATAGTTCGCCCCAACCGAAGGGGAACAAGAATTCTATATCCGTTGTGGCGTTGGAATAGTGGCTTAATTCTTCAGGAGAGTGGTCCCGTAGTTTCAAGTTTTCTTCCTTTATGCCTAAATCAAGCAAGAAATTCTTGCAAAATACCTTCCAGTAGCTAAACCATTCAAGGTCGGTGCCGGGCTTGCAGAAAAATTCAAGTTCCATCTGCTCAAACTCACGGGTCCTGAAAATGAAGTTTCCGGGGGTTATTTCGTTTCTAAAGCTCTTCCCTATTTGAGCAACGCCAAAGGGGATTTTTTTCCTTGAAGTCCTTTGGATATTTTTAAAGTTCACAAAAATCCCTTGCGCGGTTTCCGGCCTTAAATAAATTTCTGATTTTGAGTCCTCGGTTACCCCCTGATAGGTTTTAAACATGAGGTTGAATTTCCTGATGTCGGTAAAGTCGTTGGAATTGCATTTGGGGCACCTTATGCCGTTTTCTTTTATAAACTCCTTCATCTGCTCATTTGACCAACCGTCAACAACCACAGTTTCCCCTTTTTCATGAAGGTACTCCTCAATTAGTTTGTCCGCCCTGTATCTGGCTTTGCAGCTTTTGCAGTCCATCAGCGGGTCGCTAAAGCCCCCCACGTGCCCTGAAGCCACCCATGTTTCGGGGTTCATTAAAATCGCGCTATCTAGGCCCACATTGTATGGGCATTCCTGCACGAATTTTTTCCACCATGCTTTTTTGATGTTGTTTTTTAGCTCAACCCCTAACGGGCCGTAGTCCCACGCGTTGGCAAGCCCGCCATAAATTTCTGAACCCTGATATACAATGCCGCGGTTTTTACATAGCGCCACTATTTTATCCATGCTTTTTTCCGTATTTTGCATATAATCACTCCTAAAAAACCCGTTTATATTGTTTTAAAATATATCCAAAAATGAATTATCTTTTATAGTCTATCAAAAAGCGAAAATTTGTCAAGTAATTTTAAGGGACGCAGGCGCATAAACTAATGAAGAATATTTAAAGGGGGTGGTGTTATCATAGGCAAAAACGAGTTTAAGCTGGCAATTGTTTATGTGGGCACCATAATTGGCGCGGGCTTTTCATCGGGGCAGGAGGTTTACAAATTTTTTACCCGCTTTGGGGATATGAGTTTTTACGGCACAATTTGTGCAGGGATTTTATTTGTCTTAATCGGGGCCTGCACGCTTTATAAGATATATGACAAAGATATCGGAAGCTACCGTACATACCTTGAAGGCGTGGTAGGAGGTAAAATTGCCGCGGCAGTTGAGATTTTAACCTATATATTTATGATGTCCACAGTTTGCATTATGTTTTCAGGAAGCGGCGCTATTTTTAATCAAAAGTTTAACTTCCCCTACTGGGCGGGGGTATTTATAATGATGGTTTTGACCTATTTCTTTTTATGTTTCGGCGCGGAAGGATTGATTATGGTAAATAAACTCCTTACGCCGTTTATGATTGTGGGAATTACTCTTTTGGCAATTTACTCAATTGCCACAAAAAGCGCCGAAGTTTTTTCTAATATCCATATCCCCGTTGCCAGGGAGACTTTTTCTGCCCTTTTATACATAAGCTATAACTGTTTAGGCCTAGTCCCAATCATGGCGCCGCTTAAAGGATACATATCCGGCAAAAAAACCGCAATTCGCGCAGGGGCGTTTGGGGGCGGCATTATTTTTATTATGCTTTTTTTAATTAATTTGTCATTGTACCTGTTCCCCGAAGCACATGGTTTTCAAATACCCCTTCTTAGGATTTCGCAGATTTTAAACCCGTATGTTGAGTGGATTTACTTTTTTATAATTATCGCGGCAATGCTTACAACCGCTGTGGGGGATTCCTTTGCCATTTTAAATTCTAGCTTTATCCCCAAAAAAATTCCAAAAAAAGCCAGCGCCCTGATACTTTGCCTTTTGTCCATCCCGCTTTCCCTTGTCGGCTTTTCCACACTGGTTGGGAATTTGTTTGCATTTTTTGGTTTTCTTGGGCTTTTCATCCTCTTTCTAATTTTGGCAGCATAATTGATTTTATTTTTTCGCACAATATAAACGGAGGTGTTTAAAGTGGGAAAAAACCTAAACACAAGGCAGGACGGAATAAACCCTATAAATAAAACACAAGCCCTGGAGCAAAAAACCAGAATGCCACGGGGCGCAAAAAAACCTAAACAGACTCCGAGATAAAGACACAACCTGATAAATTTTTTAAAACACCACAAAAACACCTCAAAAAAACAAAAAGGAGCATAAATATGCCCAAGGACAGCCAAATTGACAAAAAAGAGGTTAGAAAAGCAAAAGCTAACGGACAGACAACAATAGCCCAAGACGTGAAAGACAATACAAGGAACGCCAAAAAGCAGTCAGCAAAACGGAATGACGTATAAAAAAAGCCCTCACCAAAAGGTGGGGGCTTATTCATCATATGTTATTATCATCCCGCCAAAAACCGTGCTTCCTGTAACAATCATGGTTTTTGCGTTTTCTCCCCTGTGGGCTTGGTTTTCACAAGCCCCCATAAACTGCCATACCCTGGACTCCACGTTGTAGCCGCCCGGCACTATGATTTTTATCCCGCCAAAAAAGTTGGTCACATTTATAGCGCATATGCCTGAGGCCATTTGTGTGTCCTTTAGGTTAATGACAAGGGCGCTGAAAAGGTTAAAGGCGTTCCCGCCTTTAAGGCTTGAGGTGGAAAACTTATATTCCCTGGTTGAAAACATGCAGCTTATGTTAAATTTATCCCGTTTTGTCAAACCCTCAATTTTTGTTTTATAATTATAGTTTAACAAAATCCTAAGCCCTATATAAACTATTAAAGCCGGGATTAAAAGCTGCCACGGGCTTGTGTTTTTTATTATCCCAATTTCCAAATCGTCGGCTAAAAATATAAGCCCGATAATTATTAGCATAAACCCGCTGCTTCTTAGCTTTGTGTTCCTGATTACAATATTAACACCCAGCCCCACCAAAAAGCAGGGAATAAAAACGCTCCAAATATCTTTATGTAAAATAAGCCCTAAATTTGCCAAAATCAATAATATGCCAAAGACCACCAGCGCTATCCCAAAAAAATAACGGTACCTCACAAAAATACCTCCAATTTTTTATTAATTAATTATATCATTTTTCATCATTTTGTACAAGCATTATTGACTAAAACATTTCATATATGTTATAATTTGCTACAAAGTGGTGATGAAATGCTAAAGAAATGCTTAAAAATCATGGTTTGGGTTTTAAGCTTGTTTTTGGTTGTTATCGCATTTGTTTTTAGTATTAATATATATGTAATAAATGTGGGAAAAAAGTACATAGTTGAATTAGAGGACCTTCCTGAGTCCGACGCGGTGGTGGTTTTAGGGGCCATTGTCTATGGGGACAGGGTTTCTACTACATTAGAGCGGAGGCTCAATACAGGATTTGAGGTCTACAAGGAAGGCAAGGCTCCAAAAATAATAGTTTCAGGCGACCATGGAAAAAAATATTATAATGAAGTAAAGCCCATGAGGGATTTTCTTTTGGATAAAGGCGTTAAAAAAGAGGACATTTTCATGGACCACGCGGGTTTTTCCACCTACGACTCGCTCTACCGCGCAAGGGACGTATTTTTAGCAAAAAATATAGTGGTGGTTAGCCAGGAGGAACATCTGACGAGGGCTTTATATATCGCAAGAAAACTGGGGCTTAATGCCTATGGTGTTAAATCAAAAGATTACACCGCAAGCGTAGGCAAAGTGCAAAAATACCGCGAAATTTTAGCAAGGGTTAAGGCTTTTTTGCAGTGTGAGATTTTTCACTCAAAACCCCGCTACTTAGGTGAGACAATACCCGTTTATGGTGACGGGACTTTCACCTGGGACGACATATAAAGATGCTTATATTGACTTTTATGAAAGTATATTATATAACATCTTTATAAGGATATTTTAGCCGGGGGATTTATGCCTTAACGGCTTTTATCTTTTTTATGAAAATGATCAAATTTTAACAAATCTAATTTTTATTTTCTTATATGATTGGAGGCGCGGGAAATGCAATCCGATATGGTCAATATGGTGTTACAAGCCGAAGGTGAAGCCCAGGAAATTATCAAAAACGCGGAAACCAAAGCGCAAGAAATGATAAAGCAAAAAAAGGCCGAGTGCGAAAAATTAATCCAGGAAAAAACCGTCAAGGCAAACAAGGAAGCGGAAAAAATAATTGAAAACGCAAAACTTGAGGCCCAAAAAATATTGGACGAAAGTGCGAAAAAAGCAAAGGAAGAGGCTTCAAAGTTTGCAGGTAAAGTTAATAAAGAAAAAGACCGCCTTGTGGATTTTGCCATTGGCTTAATAATCCCAAATTAAGCGTTAAATAGGCCATAAGGGAGTGATGTAATGGCTATACTTGAAATGAAGCGCATTGACATTGTGGCGCTGTTAAAAGACGGCAAAAAAATCATCGAGCTTTTGCAAAGGCGCGGCGTTTTGGAAATTTCAAAACAGGAAGAAAAAGACGGCTTTACCTTTATAGATACCTCCCCTGCCATCGGGCAGTTTGAAAAGCAAAAGCAAGTCGCGGATAAAGCTTTGTCCATTGTTATGTCTTTATGCAACCTTAAACCCCCCCTTTCTTTATACAGCAGGAAAGAATTGTCAGTGGATGAGTTTAAGCAAAGGGCAGACAAGGTTGATGAAACACTAAAGTGGGCGTATGAAATTATTCTTTTGGAAAAGCAGGTCGATACCCTTCAAAATGAGTACAACCAGCTTTGTGTGAAAAAAGATTTGCTATCGGTCTGGAAAGGCTTAGACGTCCCCTTTTTATACAAGGGCACAAAAACCACAAAGGCCTTCATCGGAAGCCTTCCTGAGTTTTACACCGAAGAGTCTTTGCGGTATGCCATAAATTTAGGGGATGAAAATTTAGATCTCTTTGATATAAAAATCATTTCCCAATCCAAAGAACAAACTTGTGTATTCATCTTGTGCCATAACTCTTTAGCGGATACTTTGTATGCGCGGCTTAGAAATCTTGGCTTTAGTATCCCAGAACACACTTTTTCCGAAAAACCCGAAGACAGGATAAAAGATTATGAAGACCAAATGCAAAAAATTCTGGATGAGAAAAACAAGGCTTGGGAAAAGCTCTTATCCTATGGTGAAATTGTCGATGATTTGAGGTTTTTGTCCGATTATTTATCAATGAAGATTGAAAAATATAATGCGTTAAACAATCTGGCAATCACCAAAAACACCTTGATGATTTCAGGATATATAACCGTTGACAAGGTTGGCCCCTTGGTTGGGGAACTCATTAAAAAGTTTACGGTGGCAATTGACGTAAACAATGTATCCGACGAGGAGGACGCGCCGGTAGCCCTTAAGAATAACCTTTTTGCGGCTCCGGTTGAAGATATTACCGAGTCATACAGCCTTCCGGGAAAAGGTGACGTGGACCCGACCCCGGTTATGAGCTTTTTTTACTACTTATTCTTCGGCATGATGTTATCCGACGCAGGGTACGGGCTTTTGATGGTTATAGCCTGCAGCATTGTTTTAAAGTTCTTCAGGCCCGAGGAAAGCCTAAAGCGCAACATTCAAAAGTTTTTGTTCTGCGGGTTATCCACCGTATTCTGGGGCGTAATGTACGGGAGCTGGTTTGGAAACATTGTGAATGTAGTTTCCAAAAACTTTTTCGAATATGAAGTGGGGATTTCCCCCCTTTGGTTTGACCCTGTATCAAAGCCCCTTGATTTAATTATCGTAAGCTTGATATTAGGTTTTATCCACATTGTTGTGGGTTTGGGCGTAAAGTTTTATGCTTTGTGGAAAAACGGCGACAAACTGGGAGCGTTGTTTGATATCGGGCTTTGGTATGTTGTATTTTTAGGAATTATATTGTTGTTAGTTGGAAAATTGGTTTTATCAATTGACGCGCTTCAAAGCGCGGGATTGATTATCGCGCTTTTAGGCGCTTTAGGGCTTGTATTAACGCAAGGTAGGTCAAGCCCCACAATTTTTGGAAAGATTTTAGGCGGGCTTGGAAGCCTGTATTCCATAACAGGGTATTTTAGCGACGTCCTTTCTTACTGCCGACTTATGGCTTTGGGTTTGGTTACCGGCATAATCGGAAATGTTATCAATACCATTGGAAGCATTGCCGGCGGCGGGGTTACTGGCGGAATAACTTTGGCTTTAGTGTTTTTATTCGGGCACGCTATTAACTTTAGCATAAACGCCCTTGGCGCTTATGTTCACTGCAACCGTTTACAATATGTTGAATTTTTCAGCAAGTTCTATGATGGCGGAGGTAGGCCTTTTAAACCTTTAAAAATAAACACAAAATTTTACAAGTTTAAGGAGGAAAAATAATATGGAATTCTTTATGACAATGGGACAATTTTTTGCAATCTTAGGAGTAGCGTTAGCGGTGGTACTTCCCTGTATCGGTTCATCAATCGGGGTTGGAAAAACAAGCGAGGCTGCTGCGGCAGTTGTTATTGACGACCCGGGCAAATTCAGCAAACTCCTAATCCTTCAACTTCTTCCCGGTACACAAGGGCTTTATGGTTTGGTTATTGGGGTTATGATTATGTTAAATATCGGTATCTTAGGCGGTAACTCCAATATTTCCACAATAGAAGGCCTAAGCTTTTTATTGGCTTCATTACCCATTGCCTTTGGCGGATGGCTTTCGGCTATTTATCAGGGCAATGTGGCAGTTTCAGGTGTCAGCATTGTGGCTAAAAAGCCAAATGAGTCCTCTAAAGCGGTTATTTCCGCAACCCTTGTTGAATTCTATGCGCTACTTTCCTTCATCAGCTCATTCCTATTGGTTATCAATATCCTAAAATAAAAAATAGAGCATGATGGGAGAATTAAAAATGACCGGGATTGAAAAAATCATAGCCAAAATCAGAGAAGATGCAATTGAAACTTCAAATAAAATTTTAGATGACGCAAAAAGCGAGGCTGATGCCATCTTTTTGGAAGCGGAAATTGAGGCGGAAAAAAAGGAAAAAGAAATAATTGAAAACGCCCAAAACAACGCAAAATCCATAATAAGCATGGCGGAGTCGTCCTCTAAAATGGAGTATCGGGATATATTATTAAAAGAGCGTGCAAATTTAATTGAATCCATTATAAATGGCGCAAAAGAAAAGATTTTGAATTTGGGCGACAAGGAGTATTTTGACTGCCTGCTAAAACTTGCTAAAAAATACGCCCACAAGGGTGAAGGCGAGATAATCTTTTCAAAAAAAGACCTCTCCCGCCTGCCTTCTGACTTTATCGCAAGGGTAAACGCCGAAATTAAGGCAAACGGCGCAAGACTGGTTTTGTCGGATGAAAGCAGGGATATTGAGGGCGGCTTTATACTAAAGTATGACAACATTGAAGAAAACTGCACGATTTCTGCGATTATAAAACAAATGGCTGACGAGTTGCGTGACAAAATAAATGAAAAGATAGCTTCATTGACAAATTAACCTTCAAATTGCACGCAGAAAGGAATAGTCATATGAAACAAAAATCCTATGCCTTTGCGGTTGCAAGTGTCAGGACAAATGAAATAAAGCTTTTGAGTTTTGCCGACATGGAACAGCTGCTTATGGCAAAGTCATATGAAGACGCGCTAACAAGCTTAAAAGCCCGGGGGTTTTCGGAAAATGACGAGGGCGGGCTTTTAAAGGATGAAATGGGTAAAGTGTGGGAGTACATAAAAGAAATAGCTCCCGATGAAACAATCTTTTATCCATTTATCATAAAAAATGATTTTCACAATTTAAAAGCTTGCATAAAGTCAAGCGTTACAAAAATTGAGCCTGAAAAATACTTCCTTTCCCCTTCGGTTTTTGACCCGTTTAAAATAAAAGAAGGGGTGCAGAATAAAAACTTTGACTTGCTGCCTAAAGAGTTGCAAGAATGCGCCCATGAGGCATACGACCTACTAATCAGGACAATGGACGGGCAGCTTGTTGACGTTTTAATTGATTCATACATGCTTTGTTTTATGCTAAATAAGGCAAACGAAATTGAAAATGATTTTGTAAAATCTCTCATTTTTGACATTTGTGACCTTACAAATTTAAAGATTGCCTTAAGATGCACAAAACTAGGAAAAAACATGGACTTTTTAAACCGGGCGCTAATTGACAGCCCCACATTTACAAAAGAGGAGCTTATCAAAAACTCCCTTGCGGGGCTTTCCCAGTTTTTAAGCTATATCCGGGAAAGCAAATTTTCCGGCGCGGCTCAGGCTTTTGAGGTTTCAATGTCAAATTTTGAAAAGTGGTGTGACAACTACTGCCTTGAAAAGCTTGAAGCGGCTAAATTCATTTTCATGGGACCTGAGCCAATTGTGGCGTATCTTTTATATAAAGAAGCGGAAATTAAAAATTTGAGAATTGTTTTGTCGGGGGTTCAAAACAAGCTTGACCCTGACGCAATTCGTGAAAAATTGAGGAGGCTATATGTATAATATCGCGGTAATGGGCGATTATGACAGCATTTTCGGTTTTGCTTCCATCGGGCTTGATATATACCCTGTCGACGACGCAAAAGAAGCTGAAAAAACACTAAGGCAGCTTGCGGAGAACAATTACGCGGTAATTTACATTACCGAGGGTTTGGCGGATAAAATCGAAAGTGAGATTAAAAAATACCAAAGGCAAATCCTTCCGTCAATTATTCTAATCCCCGGTATTAAAAACAATACCGGAAAGGGTATGCTTTATGTCAAAAAGAGCGTGGAACAGGCTGTTGGTTCCGATATTATTTCGGATAATTAAAATAGAAACGAGGCGATAAAAATGAGCAAAGGGACGATTATAAAAGTTTCCGGCCCGCTGGTTGTAGCTTCAGGCATGAGGGACGCCAATATGTTTGACGTGGTCAGGGTATCAAGCCAGCGTCTTATTGGCGAAATCATTGAAATGCACGGGGATGAAGCGTCAATCCAGGTTTATGAAGAAACAGCAGGGCTAGGCTGCGGCGAAGAAGTTGAGTCCATGGGCGTGCCTTTGAGCGTGGAACTAGGGCCGGGGCTTATTGCAAGCATATTTGACGGTATTCAAAGGCCCCTTGAGGAAATCATGCAAAAAACCGGGAATAACCTAAAAAGAGGCGTTGAGGTTCCCGCTTTAAATAGAGAGAAAAAGTGGAAGTTCGTGCCAGCAGTAAAGGTGGGCGATGAGGTAACTTCCGGCGATGTTATCGGCACCGTGCAGGAAACTGAAGTTGTGCTTCACAAAATCATGGTTCCCCACGGCGTTTCAGGAAAAGTTGCCGACATAAAAGAAGGGGAATTTACCGTTTTAGAAACTGTTTGTGTTGTAAATGACGGGACAAAGGAACACAACCTTACCTTAATGCAAAAGTGGCCTGTCAGAAGAGGCAGGCCCTATGCTAAAAAACTACCGCCAACCGAGCCGCTGGTTACAGGGCAAAGGGTTATTGACTCCCTCTTCCCTATTGCAAAAGGCGGGGTTGCGGCAATCCCGGGGCCTTTTGGAAGCGGTAAAACCGTAACCCAGCACCAGCTCGCAAAATGGGCTGAGGCAGACATTGTGGTCTATATCGGCTGCGGTGAACGCGGAAACGAAATGACCGACGTTTTGAATGAGTTTCCAGAGCTTGTGGACCCGAAAACCGGCAAGAGCTTGATGCAAAGAACGGTTTTGATTGCAAACACTTCCGACATGCCCGTTGCGGCACGTGAGGCGTCAATTTACACGGGTATTACCATAGCGGAATACTTCCGCGACATGGGCTATTCCGTGGCGCTTATGGCGGACTCCACTTCCCGCTGGGCTGAGGCCTTGCGCGAAATGAGCGGCCGCCTTGAAGAAATGCCCGGCGAAGAAGGATATCCCGCGTACTTGGCAAGCCGCCTTGCGCAGTTTTATGAAAGGGCGGGCAAAATTGTGGCGTTAGGTAAGGAAGGAAGGGTTGGGACACTGTCCGTTATCGGCGCGGTATCACCCCCTGGCGGCGACATATCCGAGCCTGTTTCACAGGCAACACTGCGGATTGTTAAAGTATTCTGGGGATTGGACGCAAACCTTGCGTACAAGCGTCATTTCCCCGCTATTAACTGGCTTACAAGCTATTCCCTTTATGTTGATACACTAAACCCATGGTTTAATAAAAATATTGCATCTGACTGGTCGGAACTACGAAGCAGGATTATTGCGCTGTTAAATGATGAGGCGTCTTTGGAAGAAATCGTAAAACTTGTCGGCATGGACGCGCTATCCGCACCCGACAGGCTAAAGATGGAAGCGGCGCGCTCAATCAGGGAGGACTTTTTGCACCAGCTTGCTTTCCATGAGGTTGACACTTACACCTCATTAAAGAAGCAGCATTTGATGATGTCTTTGGTGCTGGCATTTTATGACAAGGCAAATGAAGCCCTACAAAACGGCGCAGACATTGAGGTTTTAATCAGGCTCGAAGTACGTGAGCGAATCGGCAGGTTTAAATATGTGAAAGAATCGGACATTGATTCCGAATTTGAGCAGATACTTTCTCAGCTTGACTTTGAAATTCAACAAACCCTTAAGAAGGAGGACTTTTAATGCCAAAGGAATATAGAACAATACAAGAAGTTGCGGGTCCTCTTATGCTCATCAGAGATGTGGAGGGTGTTAAATACCAGGAACTTGGCGAAATCGAGCTGGAAAACGGGGAAACCAGAAAGTGCAGGGTTTTGGAAGTTGACGGCACGAATGCGCTGGTTCAGCTTTTTGAATCAAGCCAAGGTATAAATTTGTCAAACAGCAAGGTTAGGTTTACCGGAAAGCAAATGGAACTTGGGGTTTCCATGGATATGTTAGGCCGCATTTTTGACGGTCTTGGCCGCCCCATTGACGACGGGCCTGAAATTATCCCTGAAAAGAGGATGGATATAAACGGCTCACCCATGAACCCGGTGGCAAGAAGCTATCCCCAGGAATTTATCCAAACGGGGATTAGCGCGATTGACGGGCTAAACACCTTAGTCAGGGGCCAAAAGCTTCCCATCTTTTCGGCAAGCGGTCTTCCCCATGCCCAATTGACCGCGCAGATTGCCCGTCAGGCGAAAGTTTTGGGGAAAGACGAACAGTTTGCGGTAGTGTTTGGCGCAATGGGTATCACTTTCGAAGAAGCAAACTTCTTTATTGAATCCTTTAAGGAAACGGGCGCAATCGACAGGACGGTTTTATTTATAAACCTTGCAAACGACCCGGCGATTGAAAGGATTTCTACCCCCCGTATGGCGCTAACCGCTGCTGAATATCTGGCTTTTGACAAGGGAATGCATGTATTGGTAATTTTAACGGATATTACAAACTACGCCGACGCTTTAAGGGAAGTTTCCGCGGCAAGAAAAGAAGTGCCGGGAAGGCGCGGGTATCCCGGATACATGTATACCGACCTTGCTTCCATATATGAACGGGCGGGAAGGCAAAAAGGAAAAACGGGAAGCATTACCCTAATCCCGATTTTGTCCATGCCTGAAGACGACAAGACCCACCCAATCCCTGACCTTACAGGGTATATTACGGAAGGCCAGATTATCTTAAGCCGCGAGCTATTCAGGAAAAATGTCCAGCCACCCATTGACGTGCTCCCTTCCCTATCGAGGTTAAAGGACAAGGGTATCGGCAAAGGTAAAACCAGGGAGGACCACTCCGACGTTTTAAACCAGCTCTTTTCAGCATACGCCCGCGGGAAAGACGCAAGGGAACTTATGATTATTTTGGGCGAAGCGGCGCTAACGGATATGGATAAGCTTTACGCAAAATTTGCGGAAGAGTTTGAAAATAAATATGTTTCCCAAGGATATAACACAAACCGCGATATCGAGGAAACCTTGGAAATTGGCTGGGAACTTTTAAGAATATTGCCTAGATCCGAACTTAAGAGAATCAGGGATGAATATTTAGACAAATACTACGAAAAGAAGTGAGGTGGGATGTATGGCATTAATGCGTGTAAACCCCACTAGAATGGAGCTTACTAACTTAAAGCGGAGGCTTGTTACCGCCCGCCGCGGGCATAAGCTTTTAAAAGACAAGCGGGATGAGCTTATGCGGCAGTTTTTGGAGCTGGTGCGGGAAAACAAGGCGTTAAGAAAAGAAGTTGAGGAAGCGATAATTGAGGCTAACAAGCACATGGCAATCGCAAAATCCGTTATGGAAAACGAAATCGCTGATGTGGCCTTAATGCTTCCAAAACAGCGCATGAGCCTTGAAGTTCAAAAAAAGAACGTGATGAGCGTAAATATCCCTGTGTTTGACGTGAAATTTAAAACCCCGGATGAAAACGACATTTATTCCTATGGCTTTGCCCAAACTTCCGGGGATTTGGACGACGCGGTGAAGGCGCTTTCTGATATTATGCCAAAACTTTTACGCCTTGCGGAAGTTGAAAAATCCTGCCAATTAATGGCCGCGGAAATTGAAAAGACACGAAGAAGGGTTAACGCGCTTGAGCACGTTTTAATCCCCTCTCACGAAGAAACCATAAAATACATCACCATGAAGCTTGACGAAAACGAAAGAAGCAACACCACAAGGCTTATGAAAGTCAAGGACATGATGATTGAAGAAAAGATACAGAGTAAAAACAAGTGATACGATAAAAAATGCGGCGATACATTTGTATTGCCGCTTTTTTGTTTATAGTATAAAAAAGTAAGGGAAATGCCCGTTTTAAAATTATCTTTTTGATTTTTTGCTGATAAAATTGTATAATTATATGTAGTTAATCCCTTGTATTATTTATTATTGGGGGTTTTTAAATGAAAAAATTAATTGTGCTTCTTTTAGGTTTAATGCTTTGCTCATGCCAGGCAGGCGGGAATAAAAAAATAGATGAAAGCCTGGATTTGAGCAAAAACATATTCAGCTTTACCATTTTAAAAAACGGGCAAGCGGACGCTATTGTTTTAAAAACTAAAAACCACGCCGCACTCATTGACTGCGGCGAAAAGGATGACGGGGATGAAGTTATAGAGCATTTAATAGATAAAGGGATAAATTCAGTGGACTATCTTTTTATAACCCATTTTGACAAGGACCATGTGGGGGGCGCAAAGGAAGTTATTGAAAATATTGAGGTAAAAAATATCATTGTCCCAAACTATATTGGCTCAAATAAAGAATATAAAAATTTTATGACAGCATGCATGGATAAAAACATAACCCCGCAGGCGATTGATGATACATTGGAAATTTCATTGGATGATGTTTCCTTTACCATCTTCCCCCCGCAAAAAAAGGTCTACAAAGAAGGGGACAATGACTTTTCCCTGGCAATCTCCATTGTCCATGGCAATAACAGTTTCCTATTTGCCGGTGACGCGGAAGAAGAAAGGATAAGGGAAATTTTTGATGAATTTGGAAATAACAAGTATGATTTTTTGAAAGTTCCCCATCACGGGCGTTTTAACAATGAAACGGAAAATTTAATAAAGAGCATTTTGCCTAAATACAGCGTGATTTGCGACAGCGATAAAAACCCGGCGGATGATAAGACTTTGGCGGTTTTAAGAAAATATAAAAGCAAAATATACCAGACAAAAGACGGGGAAATCATAGCCTCAAGCGACGGGAAAAATTTAGAAATAAAACAGTAATCTCAGGCTTATGGTTTTATAATCTAATATTAAACTCCTTGCTATATACAACGCGCCGCTTTATGCGGCGCATTTAAATTGCAGATAAATTGCACATTTGAATGCTTTGAAAAATCAATGGCAAAGTCGCTTTCGAAAAGCCCCGCGGTAACAAGTGCCCCGAAAATTTTGCATGGGCTTGCGGGACGGGTATAAAAGCATTTTTCAAACCAAAGCCCTAAATCCCGGGTTTTTGTGCATTCCGGCAAACACGCTCAAAGCGCCAATTTTCCCGGCGCTTTTTTTGTTTATTTATAAAAGCCAAAAATAAACTTTTCCCTATTTTGGGGCAAAATCCAAAATTTTATTGATTTTTTGGCTAATTAAAGATATAATTGTACATATTATTATGTTCCTCCAAATTTTTAACATCATGATTTTGCTTTATTTTCTTTAAGGCTATTACCCAAACACTTTGTTTTTTGGTCTGTTTTATTATTCTCATCATTGTTAATTTTTTCTAATTTTTGTAAAAAGGAGGCAAAGCGGCTTTTTTGCCGCGACAAGTGTATGGAGAATAGGAGAATTTTGTCCGTATTTGTTGTTTTTTGCGTAATCATGTTGCAGTTGCCAGCCGTTATGGCATCATCACCTGTTAGTGTTTGGGATAGCCCCGCGGACACATCTTGGTATGATGACAGCGTGAGCGGTGGGTATCATTATGAAGCTACATACTATACGGTAAATATTGTTGGCAGCGATTATACCATTCTTGAAGATATTTCTGATTTGGACAGTTTAAAGGACGGAATCCAGTTAGAGTACGGTACAGTTTTAACATTTGAGCCCACTGTGTCCGATACCCACTTTAAAATTTCAATAAATGACACTTCTACCTCAAGCGTTTTGTGCAATTCCGTTACAATTTTAGATGATACGGATATTTATGTTGACCATTTATGCACAATTTCCATGGAAAACACGGAAAACGGTCAAATTGAAATTACGGCACAAGACGCGGACCCGGAACTTCCCGGGCTTCAGATTTTTAAAGGAAGTGAAATCTTTATCCGCGCTTTGCCTAATGAGGATTACAGCTTCCTAAAATGGTGGGATAATTCCCCAAGCATTGAAAGATATTTTGCTGTAAATGGGCATACTACCATTTTGGCTTACTTTACCGAGGGCACATTGGATGAAGTTTTGGGGGGAAATCTAAACTACAAAACAGGAAACGGCTATCCGTTTAAAGTTGACAAAACAAACGGGTATGTATATTCCTCAAACGAGGGCGTTGACAATTCTGTATCCTATATTGAAACCACCCTGACAGGCCCGAAGGTTTTACTTTTAGCTGGAAGGTATCAAGCGAAAACTTAAAAGACATATTTAAATTTTATTTGGATGATACAGATAAAGGCCAGATTTCAGGCGCTATTAACTGGGTAAATTTTACCATTGAAATCCCTAAAGGTGAGCATAAAGTAAGATGGGAATATGCGAAGAATTCATCAAATTCACAATATGAGGACAGGGCATATTTAAAGAATGTTTCAGTTTATGACGCTCAAATTGTTAATATCAGGCTCAATGGTTTTTACGGCTTTTTTAATATACTCGAAGGCAACTTATTCGCAAACATAGCAAAAAAAGGGGAAAAAATTGTTCTATCCGCAACACCTAATCCGGGCTGTGAATTTTACGCATGGACTGACGAGGCCGGAAACATTTTATCCTTTGACGAAGTTTATGAATTTACTGTTGGGGATGAGGAAATCAATATAGTTTGCGTATTTTTTGATAAATCCTATTACGATATTTCATGGTTTGAAAACCCCGGCGAATATAGGGGTGAAAGCAAAGAATTCCCGTATTTAATCCGCGACAAATACGATTTTAAAGGCCTTATGAATTTAGTAAACGGCACAGCTACCGGATATACCCAGGCAGTTGATTTTTCAGGCAAATTCATAAGACTTGAAAATGACATAGATTTGACGGACTACATTTGGACCCCCATTGGGATAAATGACAGCTCGAAATTTGCGGGTACCTTTGACGGGAACAACAAAACTATAAAAAATGTCACATTTGACGGTATATCTGAATTTAAAGGCGTTTTCGGGATAGTCTGTGGCACAATCAAAAATTTGAACGTGGAAGCTGTTGTAGTCAGTGAAGATGATAATATCAATGCAGGGGCAATTGCGGCAAGATTAGAAAACGGAACAATTTCTGACTCCAGCGCTACTTTAATTGTCGGAATAACAACCGCGGGATCAATTGGCGGTATTGCCGCATACAGCGAAAATTCAAGCATTTTAAATTCCAGCGCAGTTTTAATGATAGATGGAAGTACTGCCTTCCCACAAGGTACAATTGGAGGGATTGTTGGGTATTCTTCCAATTCAACCCTTGAAAAGGTCTCCTCCATTTTAGGAGTAACTAAAGACGTTCAATATGCCGGTGGAATTGTTGGGGAAGCTATTAATACAAAAATAGAAAACGCAAAAGCGGAGGGCGTTATACAAGGCGCTAGTATTGCAGGGGGGTTAATAGGAAGAGCTTCCGCGGGACAAAACAATGTAGAAATTTTAAACTCCATAAGTTCAGTAACACTCCAGGCAAATACCTGCGGGGGGTTGGTTGGATATGCTGATGGCGTTACGATTTTAAATTCACACTACTGCGGGATGATTACCGGAACAAACGGGGGCGGATTTATCGGCGAAAATAATAAGCCGTATTCTAAAATTATAAATTCCTATTACTCTAAGGATAATACTGTCAATAATTTGGTAAACCCTGTGGGAACAGGCGAATCAATTACATTGACAAACAGCAAAAGTATCATGCCTTCCGCCTTTAGCAGCGGTGAAATCGCTTACTATTTAAACAATGTCTATAATGTTTCGGGCGAATTTGTTTCATTGACAGACATTTGGACACAAGGGGAAATTTATCCTGAATACGCAAATGAAAACCCTGTCAGGAAATTGTCCATATACACAAGGAATTCCGTATATTACAGATACATAAAGGCAAATTCCCTTGTTGACATTTCTTCCCTGGGCATTGACGGAAAGTTCGCAAGCAAAGACGTGGAAATAACAGACAATAAATTTACAATGCCAAAAGCAAATGTAGCGATATATCTTGAAAATTTGAGGGACATAAATTTTGGGTCGAATAATGAAAACTGGGGCTTTGTACATGCTCTCTCGGGGGATTATTCAAATGGAAAAGTTTTTGTGGGTGAAATAGTAAATCTAAATGCACATCCAAATTTTAGTTATGAATTTTTATACTGGTGCGATACTGATGGGAATATTTTATCATATGATAGGGACTATTCATTCACAGTTATAGATGATATCAATGCTTACGCGGTATTTCAATTAGACAGGCGCGTTGACATATCATGGTATGTGGATTTTAAAGACACAGATACCGGAAAGAGCGAGGATAATCCTTATATAATTGACAGCGTTTCCGACATTTTTGGGCTTTGCGCCCTTGTAAATGGCTATATTTGTGATGAAAATGTCAGCGGGGCTGTTTCATTTAAAAATCAATATATTAAGATTGCAAATGATATTGTGTTTGATCATGATTATGAATATTATGATAATACCCTTTGGCAAATTGAAAGGGATTTTGAAGGAAATATTGACGGGGATAACCACACAATTTATTTTAAAACCGGATTTTCCCGCTTTAGTAGTTTAAATGGCGCAAAAATTAAAAATTTGAATTACAAATCGGATTTACCTTTAGGCGCTGGATTTTTTAACAAGGTTTCTGACAGTGAAATTATAAATTGTAATTTTGAATCCACAATTTATGATAATGATGTTGGGGCGTACTTCCGTATTTTTGGCATAGCGGGGGAAGTTGAAAAAAGCAAAATCATAGATTGCAATGTGGTTTTGAATATTTATTGGGGTTGTTATGATTTTGGTGGTATTGCTGAAAACATAGAGGAAAGTGAAATAATAAACTGCAAAGTTTTTGCAAATGTAACAAAGTCTTATGTATCTGAAAGCGGCGGAATTTCCTGCACGGCATCTGACTCTAAAATTTTAAATTGTTATACTGAAATAAATATACAAGGCGATAGTTCGAACGTATCCGGCATAACAAACAGTGCAAATAATACTTTGATTTCAGGCTGCAGTACAAAGATTTTTGTATTCGCAGCTGGCGGTATTTATTCATCAGGCATTAGCAATATTTTTAGAAATGGTGTAATTGAAAATGTTACCGCTGAAGTTGATATAACATTATATGAAAAAAACACACCTGAATTCTTAGGCGGGATTTCGGCAATAATTTCCAACTCAGAAATTAAAAACACAAAAGTTTTTGGCAAATTCGATACCCCCGATTACAGCGCAGGGGGAATTGCGGGCAAAGCAGAGGGAGATGTTAAAATATCAAATTCTGAAGTGTATTGCGGCATTATTGCCATGTATCCCGCAGGAATTGTCAGCGAAAGCAAAGGCAGCATTATTGAAAACTGCCTATACTATGGAGATATAACGACAAAATACAATACCTTTTTCAATAAGCCCGGGCTTGGAGCGGGATTGGTTGTACATTCTGAAAACGACCTCATTAAAAACTGCTTTACAGGAGGCACTCTTACATTAGAGGAAAATACAAGCGGCGGGGGGCTTGCATTAAATTTAACCGGCACAAAAATCACAAACTCCCACTTTGGCGGAAAATTCATTTGCTTGTCAGATAACAATGCAGCGGGCTTGGTTTTGGAAAACAACGGCAGTGTTGTGAATTCAACCTATGTTAAAAATGATGAGGTAAATGACGGCATTTCCCCCATTTATCAAGGAAACCCTGCACCAAGATGGGAAAACCTATTGCCTGAAGCGGTGCAAAACGGCGAGATTTCATATAAGCTAAATCATGTTTATGATGAAAATGATAATCAGATTGGTCTTTCCGACATTTGGGCAAAAGGGGAAAATCATCCTGTCTTTGCATGGGGAAATCCCGCAAGAAAAGTTACTATAAAGGATTTTATAAGCGGGGAAGAATTTTATAAATATGAAAACGCAAATCAAACAGTGGATTTATCTTCCTACGACATCCCGTTTTACAGATATGAAAGCCATGATGTGGAGATTTCTGACAACAAATTTATTATGCCCGCCTCTGATATTTTATTAAACGGTTTTGCTATCAGAAATATTGATGTAAGACCAAACAAAGAAAAATACGGCACGGTAACAATCTTGGCAAATGTTTCAGACGGCAAAATTGAAAAGGGCGAAACTGTCAAATTAACTGCCCAACCAAATAGGAAATACAATTTCTTATACTGGAGTGACAATGCGGGAAATATTTTGTCCTATGACAAAGAATATGAATTTGTTGTTGAAGATGATGTAGATATTTTAGCGGTATTTGAGTTAGACCCCCGCATTGACGTATCTTGGTATGAGGATTTTAAAGACACAGATACTGGCAAGAGTGAGGAAAAACCCTATATAATTGACAGCTATGCCGGCTTTTTAGGCTTTATTGCCCTTGTAAACGGGGATGTATATGATGAAAAAGTAAACGGCTATGTTTCCTTTGAGGATGAATTTATAAGGCTTTCCAATGATTTAGATATTTATATTGACGAATTATTCTCAAGCATAGGAAACGCTTTCAAAGGCACATTTGACGGGGATACCCATACAATTACCATAAAAGAAGGCGCCTCCAACGGGTTGTTTAGCCGTATTGAGGGCGGAAAAATCAAGAATTTGAATTTTAAAACAGATGTCAGTGTGGCAGGTTGTTTTATTGATGAAGTTTATGGCAGTGAAATTGTAAATTGCGGTTTTGAAACAACATATGGCACTGACTACTCTGGCAATTATGCTTATGGCGTAGCGGATACTGTTAATAACAGCAAGATTACAGACTGCAATGTTATTTTGAATATCACCGGCAATATTTTAGGTTTTGGCGGTATAGCCCATGAAATAACCAGCAGTGAAATAATAAACTGCACAGTATTTGCCGCTGATACAAATATTGAAACGTCATACTTTTGCGTTGGAATTTCCAGGTTTACACAGAATTCTAAAATTATAAATTGCTACACTGAAATTTACACACAAGGCGATAATGTAAATGTGAGCGGTATAACTTACATGGCTAATAATACTTTAATTTCAAACTGTCAGACAAAACTTTTTGCAGATTCAAATGTAAGCAGTTTTATTACGGGAATTGCTTATAACTTTACAAACGGGACAATTGAAAATGTTTTGGCTGATGTGGATATAAAAGCTGACACCGTTATTGAGTTTAGTGGAATAAGCGGTATGTTAGCAAATGTTTCTGACTCAGAAATCAAAAACGCAAAAGTTTTGGGAAAAATCAACGCGCCCGATTATTACGTAGGGGGAATTGCGGGATATGCATATAATGCTAAAATTTTAAATTCTGAAGTGTTGTGTGATATTGAAGCTTTAAATGCGGGAGGAATTGTCAGATTAAGTGAGGGCACTATAATCGAAAACTGCCTGTACTATGGTAATTTAACGTGTAGAAATAAAGTGCCTTTATTTAAAAAAGGTTATGCCGCTGGATTAGTTGTAATTTCGCAAAATGACACCATTAAAAATTGCTTCGCCGGCGGAACTATTACATTGGATATTGAATCTTATGCAGGCGGGCTTGTGGCACAATTAGACGGCGGAACAATAATAAACTCCCACTTCGGCGGGGAATTTTTAAATGTACAGGACGGTAAAGTTGGCGCTCTTGTGGCTAGTATTGCAAACGGAAAAGTTGTGTCATCAGGCTTTGTAAAAGAAGGGGACAAAAATTCCGATATTTCCCCAATTTATGAAGGTGACGGACAGCTTTCAGACTGCGGGGAATTTAAGACTTTGGATTTAACAAATGGCAAATTGGTTTACAAGTTAAATCAGGTTTATGACGGTGAAACATTTACACCGACTGGGGAATTTTCGGATATTTTCGCACAGGGCGAAAACTGTCCCGTACTTGCGAAAGACACGGATCCTGCCGTTAGGAAGGTTACAATAAAATTTAAAGACCAGACATTTGAAAATTATGTTTCTGTGGGAAGCACCTTTACCTTGGAAGAGGGATTTGTTTATACATCCACTGATGTGGAAATTGTAAACCGTTCATTTACCATGCCTAAAAAGGACGTGGTAATTGAAGGAATAGAAATCTTTACCGTGGAAATTTCACAAAATGATTTTGGCACAATTTACACTAACGCCGGGGATATTGACCCCGTTATGCCCGGCATTCAGGTTTTGGACGGCACAAAGATAAAAATCTGGGCCCAACCTAAAGAAGGGTACGAATTTGCCATGTGGTGGGACCAAGATACTACAATTGAACGGGAAATTGTGGTTTTAGGCAACCTAAATATATCCGCGGAATTTATAAGAATTATACGCACCATTACAATATTAGAACCTGTGGGCGGTACAATCACAGTTGAAGCGCAGGATTTGGATGGCAGTCGTGATGGAATTCAAGTTTACTATGGTACAATGGTTACTGTTAAAGCTATCCCTGACAATGGCTACTACTTCTCCGCTTGGTGGGATGGAAATACCGAAACCGAAAGAGCATTTACTGTAAATGGTGCTATTACTCTTTCCGCAAGCTTTACCGCAATCCCCGTTTATACCATAACAGTTACACAAACCGAAGGCGGGGCTGTTTTTGCTGAGGCTGAAGATTTGGACAGCGCACTTGATGGTATTCAAGTTTATGAAGGCACAAAGGTTAAGATAAAAGCTCAAGCGCAGAAAGGTTACACCTTCTCATCTTGGTGGGATAACGCAACGGCTATTGAAAGAGAAATTACCGTGGATAAAGACATAAATGTTTCAGCGGTATTTAGCAAGAATACCTACACAATTACAGTTTCACAAAACACAGGCGGAACGGTTTTTGTTGAGGCTGAAGATTTGGACAGCAACCTTGATGGAATTCAGGTTTACCACGGCACAAAAGTTACAATTAAAGCTGAAGTTGAAACAGGTTATAACTTTGCCGCTTGGTGGGACGGCGATACTCAAACAGAGCGTGAAATTCTTGTAACTGGCGATATCACAATTTCAGCAACCTTTGCCGCAATCCCTGTTTACACAATAAAAATTGAGCAAAGTGAAGGCGGGACAGTTTCCGTTTACGTCCAAGACCTTGACCCTTTAGTTGACGGTATTCAGGTTTATGAAGGTACCACCGTAAGAATTATTGCTCAAGCGGAAGAAGGTTATGAATTTAGTGCTTGTTGGGATGGCGATACAAACGCTGAAAGGGAAATTGAAATAAACAGTGATTTGAACATTTTTTCACAGTTTAGTAAGATTGAGACTGACAAATTCTTGAACTTTACCGCAGAACGCGACCTTGGAATGTGCAAAGTGATTGTTGCAGGCTACAAGGGAAATAAATTAGTAAATATTAAAATAGTGGATTTAGACATAAAAGCAAATGTAGAAAACAAGGTTTATATTGAAAGTTTTGCCGATGATTTGGAAACCATTAAGGTATTTATTTGGGACGGCCTTACAAGCATTGCCCCAAAACATGCGCCCTTTGTGTTTAACTTGAAAAAATAAACGCAAAAAGGAAACAGGCCCCGCCTGTTTCCTTTTTTAATGAGTTTTTTAATATGTACAATCATTTGTTCATACCAAAAATTGCTTTTAAAATCCCGCGCAAAAATTTTGGCATTTTTATAACCACTATCTTCATCCTATAACCTCCGTTTCAATAGATTTTATATGTAAATGCATTATCCGCAAAAGTAGCACCAGCTAAGTATTATTAAAAGCACCCCTTCGATAAATGCAAGCACGGATATGGGAAGAAAAAACGCCAAAAACGCCCCCAGCGTAAATGACAGAACAATCACCCCTATTGCCTTTCGTCTCGCGTAAAACACAAAGCTCGCCTCCTTGTGTTATATAGTATTCATTTTGGCTTTTATTTGTTACAAAAATAAAAGAAACATAAAAAAAGAGTCTGGCTGTGCCAAACCCTTTGTAACAAAGAAAATAAATTTTAAGGTAAACCCCCCCTAAAACCGTTTTGCGCGTTTTAATGAAAAGCATGGGGTTGAACGATGGTTAAAAAAACCCGCTTTGGGGGTTGGTTTGAGTGGGTTTTTTAATTTTGCATAAATTTTTTGCAAATAAAAAATCCGCATATGCGGATTTAGTCCTTTGATTTTATCACTAAAAGAAGTCCCGCTTTTATTTTTATGACTCCCTCATCTTCCAAAAGCACGTTGCTCACCCCGATGGGGGTACCTTTCTTCATGGTATAATCACAAAGCGGGTATTTAAAGCCCCAAAGGGTGACGCCATAAACTTCATCAGTCATGGGCAAAAGGGATACGGTGTCCCCCTTGCCGTAGATTTTTAGCTGGTCTTTGCAAATTAAAATCTGGTTTTTTTCGCATAATATCTCGCCATGCCCCCCATAATCGCAAATCCGCTTTAGGAGTTCAATATTTGCCAGGGTGTGGTCAAGGCGTGTACCTGCCGCGCCGATTAGCAAAATATTTAAAAATCCCCTTTTTAAGGCCTCATCCACCGCAATATTGGTGTCGGTAAAGTCCTTTTCGTAGTCAAGCTTTATTACTTCAACATTTTTAGGGATTTCCCCCAAAAAGGAGTCAAAATCCCCAACGATTAAGTTTGGGGTTAAATTCAAATTTTTAGCGTGCGTCAATCCCCCGTCGGCGCAGATTATGAAGTCGTCATCACGGATTTTATCCTTGTAAAAGGAGTAATCCTTGATACTTCCTGCCGAAATTACAACTGCCCGCTTCATAAGGCCGCACTTTCCCTAAAGCTTTTTATCATATCAGGCACGTCATTTGCGTGGAAAATCGCAACGCCTGCCACAATCACATTTGCGCCCGCCTTTGTGATGTCATAGATATTGTGCAAATTTATCCCTCCGTCAACCTCAATGTCAATGGGCCTGTCTCCCACCATTTCTTTTACGCGCCTTAGTTTTTCCAAGGTTTTGGGGATAAATTTTTGCCCGCCAAACCCGGGGTTTACGCTCATGACTAAAATCATGTCAATATCGTCAAGTATGTATTTTAAACTATCCTCACTTGTCGCGGGATTTAATGCAACTCCCGCCTTTATCCCGAATTCTTTAATTATGGAAATGGTCCTGTGTATATGGCAGCTTGCCTCAACATGAACTGTCAATATATCCGCCCCTGCTTTTACAAAGGGTTTTACAAACCTGTCTGGCTCTTGCACCATTAAATGCACGTCAAAGGGCAGATTGGAATAAGGCCTTAAGCTTTCAATAATCCCAGGCCCCATTGTAATATTCGGCACAAAATGCCCGTCCATTACATCTATATGGAGCATATCCGCCCCGGCCAGTTCTACCATTTCCACCTGCTGGCCTAGTTTTCTAAAGTCAGCAGCCAGTATTGAGGGGGAAATTTTAATCATTCTATCATCCCTTACTTTTCCCATTCTTTTATTTCTTTTGCTTTTTCATATATTTCAACATAGTTATCGTATCTGGATTTTTGGATTTTTCCTTCTTCCAGCGCCTGTTTTACCGCGCATTTTGGCTCCTTTGTGTGGGAACAGCCCCTGAAGAAACACAAATCCTCATACTTTGAAAACTCAACAAAGCACTTTGAAACTTCGTTGTAGGGTACATCTAAAACGTCCAAGGATGAAAACCCCGGGGTGTCCAGCATGAAGGTATTATCGTCCAAGGGTATAAGCTCAACATGGCGGGTGGTATGCCGCCCCCTGTCAATTTTTTTGCTCACTTCCCCGGTCTTTTGGATTTCAACCCCAAAAACCGCGTTTAATAAGCTTGACTTCCCTGCGCCCGAAAGCCCCGCCAAGGTTGAAATTTTCCCATCCAAAAGTTTTTTAAACTGGTCTAAGTTTATTTTATCTTTCGCGCTTACTTTAATTACGGGGAAAATCCCCTTATAAATGCCTTCCAATTTATCGGCTTCATTACTATCCAAATCAATTTTATTTATAACTAAAGCGCAGTCTATATCTTTATATTTTGCGATAACCGACAATTTGTCAATCAGCGCCAAATCAGGCTCAGGCGCAACCACGCTCGCCACAATTATAAGCTGGTCGATGTTGGAAACTGCGGGCCGGACTAATGAATTTTTGCGGGGCAGTATTTCTGCCACCACGCCTGTGCCGTCAGAATTTAAGTTTACAAAAACCCTGTCCCCCACCATGGGGGTGATTTCATTTTTTCTAAATATGCCTTTAGCCCTGCATTCAATTACCGCGTTTTGGGTTTTAACATAGTAAAACCCGCCTATTCCTTTGACAATAACTCCGCTGTCCTTCGTCATATAACCCCCCGATTAAAATTTGATTTCCTTGGTATCAACCAAAGTGTTATCAAAATAAATCCTCACTTTTTTGTTTCCTGAACCCCTGATTTTGAGGCTCACGGTTCCTTCAGAAGTGTTGTGGGTTTTTTCATAGAGGATTTCCCCTTCTTCATCGGTAACTTTTAACGCCACCTTTTCCCTGTCCCGTGGAAGGAGGATATCCAATGTGAACTGCTTTGTAGCCCCGGGTGTGGGCGTCGGGGTGTTAACGGGTTCCGTCTGCTGTTTTCCGTCGCTTAACACCAAATCAATTACGGTTCTTGGTTCCACGCTTTCATTGGGGCTGTGGCTTTGGCTGATAACCGTGTTTTTGGGCTTGTCGCTTTCCTGATACGATGTTTGCCCTAATACCAGGGAGAATTTTTCTAGTTCTTCTTTTGCTTTGTCCAAAGTCATTCCAATTAAATATGGCACTAAAACAGGCTCTTCATCCTTGCCTTTGCTTACATAAAGTATTACTTTGCCGCCCTTTTTGAGGGTTGCCCCTTCTTGCGGGAACTGCCTGATTACAATTCCTGAGGGGATTGTTTCACTTTCTTCCTCGATTACCTCACAATTTATCGAAAGGTCGCTGTTTTCCACGTCATACACAACTTCACGGTAGTCTTTTCCCGTGTAGTCAGCAACTTCAAACACTTTTTCCCCAAGGCTTACCACTACTTCAATTTCCTTTGGGGTTTTAACCTTTTCCCCGGGCTTTGGGCTTTGGGAAATTATCCTTCCCTTTGGAACTGTGTCGTCATTGATTTCCTGGGTTATCAATATGCTAAACTGGCTGTCTTTTAGTTCTTCTTCCGCTTCTTCCACCGTCATGTTTAAAATTTTAGGCGTTTCAACGGTCTGGCCGCCTTTAGTTAAGGAATTTGCGAAGAAAATCCCCAAAATCACAACGATAACCAATGACAAAATCACGGCTAAAACCCTTGCTGTGGTGTCGGGGTTTTTCTTTTTAATGGTCTTTCTGTTTTCCATAACCTCGGGCTTTTCAATTTCCCTGTTTTTTATTTCTTCCACGTCAATTTTTCTTGTGGTAAAAGCGTCGGCATCCTCAACCTTGATTTCGCTTTCAGGGTCCACATACACCTTTTTTATGTCCGCAAGCATTTGCTCGGCGCTTTCATAGCGCAAGCGCTGCTCCTTGCTCATGGCTTTCATTATAATTTTTTCAACGGATTTAGGGATATCCTTATTGATTAATGTGGGCGCCACAGGCTTTTTCTCCAAATGCTGCATTGCCACAGCAATCGGGGAATCCCCGTCAAAGGGAAGAACGCCTGTAAACATTTCATACATAACAACGCCTAATGAGTATATGTCCGACCTTTGGTCGGTATAACCCCCGCGGGCCTGTTCAGGTGAAATATAGTGGGCCGAACCCATTGCCGCAGTGGTAAAGGTGGTGGTGGAACTGTTTATTGCCCTGGCAATTCCAAAATCCATCACTTTGATAATATGGTCTTTTGTAATGATTATATTTTGCGGCTTAATGTCCCGGTGAATTATGTGTTTTGAATGGGCATGCTGAAGGGCGGAACAAATCTGCATGGAAATGGACAGGGCTTCCTTCCAGTAAAGCGCACCTTTTTGCGCTATGTATTCCTTAAGCGTCTGCCCTTCCACCAGTTCCATTACTATATAGTGAATGTCCCCTTGCTGTCCCACGTCATAAATTGACACTATATTTTGGTGGGACAAACTTGCCGCAGCTTGGGACTCTATATTAAACCTTCTGATAAATTCCTGGTCTTCCTTGTATTCACTTCTTAACACTTTTACCGCAACATATCTGTTTAGCAGGCGGCATCGGGCTTTATATACTATTGCCATCCCGCCCATGCCTATCTTTTCTAAAATTTCATACCTGCCACCTAGTATTGTACCAATCATCTATTTTATCATCCCTTCCGTGCGAAAGGCACTGTTTTTAACTTTTTGTGAATAATAAAGCTGTGATATTGTCATGCCCGCCTTTTTCATTTGCCCTTTCTACCAAAATTTCCGCCGCGTTTTCTATGTCGTTTCCTGTGACGATTTTAAAAATTTCCTCATCGCTGATTAAATTTGAAAGGCCGTCGGTGCACATTAAATAGATACAATCGTCCAAAGTTTCTTTAATAAAGTCAATTTTTACATCTTCTTCAGTACCCAGCGCCCTTGTGATTTTGTTTCTGTCAGGATGGTTTTTTGCTTCAACTTCCGTGATTTTGCCGCTTGTCAGCAAATCCCAAACAACGGAGTGGTCCTTTGTAACAAGCCTGCATTCTTCTTTTGAGATTTTATATATCCTGCTGTCGCCGATATGGGCAATATATACATCATTACCCACAACCAAACACACGTCAATCGTTGTGCCCATACCGAAACAGTCGTCATTTTCGCTGGCTTTAGAATAAATATCGTAATTGGTGCTTTTGATGGCTTCATCAAACAAGGAAAAGATTTCATCTGTCCCGGATTTTTGGTTAAATCCTTCTTCTATCCGCCGCTTTATTCCTTCCGCCGCCATCTTGCTGGCGACTTCCCCGGCATTGTGGCCGCCCATCCCGTCGGCGATTATATATAAATTTATACTGTCGCTTACTGCAATATAATCCTCGTTGATAGACCGCCTTTTGCCCACATCACTTTTACTTGCGTACTTCATGAATTCACCTCTTCCCTTCTCTTTCGGAGCTGTCCGCAGGATGCATCAATGTCAGAACCAAGTTTACGCCTAACTGTCACGGGTATGTTATTACTTTCCAAATATTTTACGAATTTTTCAATCCTTTCTTTGCTGCTTGCTTTGAAATCGGCCTCATTTATGGGGTTTACAGGGATTAAATTTACATGGCACAAAAGGCCGTCTAATAAATTTGAAAGCTCTATTGCGTCCTTTATATCATCGTTTACCCCTGAAATTAAGGCATATTCAAAGGTAATTCTGCGGTTTGTGGCTTTAACGTAATAAAAGCAGGCCTTTATTAATTCGTCAATGCTGTATTTGTTTGCTATTGGCATGATGGTTTTTCTCAATCCGTCATTTGCGGCGTGCAGGGATATTGCCAGCGTAATGGGCAATTTTTCATCTGCCAACCGATAAATCCTGTCCACCAGGCCGCAGGTTGAAAGGGTGATATGCCTAAGCCCAATATTTAAACCATCGGGGTCGTTTACGATTTTAAAAAATTTCAAGATGTTTTCGTAATTGTCCAAGGGTTCCCCTATCCCCATTATTACAATGTTGCTAATCCTTTCACCCATATCCTTTGAGGCCCTGATGATTTGTCCTGCCATCTCGTGGCAGGATAAATTCCTGACAAGGCCACCAATGGTAGATGCGCAAAATTTGCAGCCCATGCGGCAGCCTACCTGGGATGAGATGCAAATGGTGTTGCCGTGTTTATATCTCATAACCACGCTTTCAATGTAGTTCCCATCTTCAAGCTTTAATAAATACTTTATGGTGCCGTCAATTTTGGACACAAATTTTTCGGCAATTTCAGGCAAATAAATCTTTGCCCTGTCCTTTAGGAGGCTGCGCAGCGCCTTGTTTTGGTCGGTCATCCCGTCAAAACTTTCGGCGCCTTTTTGCACCCATTTAAAAATTTGCCTGCCACGGTATTTTGGCTGGCCTAAATTTTCTACAAATTCCTCAAGCTCTTGTTTTGTCAAATCGCCTAAATTTACTAGTTTATCCATATTATTACCATCATCTAACATCTTTTTATCATTTTGCATATGAAAAACCCGTCGGTGTTATCAATATGGGGGTATAAATTTACATAACCTTCTTTTAATGTGGGTTTTTCAATTGGCAAATTTATTTCACAAAGGTAAAAATCAGGATGTCCTTTTAAAAAGTCTTCCACCTGCCCCAAATTTTCTTCTTCTAACAAGGTGCAGGTTGAATATACCAAAACCCCGCCAGGCTTTACATATTTTGCGGCGTTATCAAGCAGGCTTTTTTGCAAGGACACAAGCCCCGAAATGTCCTCCTCTTTCCTGTTCCACTTGATATCGGGCTTTCTGCGGATAATCCCAAGCCCCGAACAGGGCGCGTCGACCAGCACCGCGTCAAAGGAGTCCTTTAAGTTTTCGTCATATACGCTTGCGTCTTTTTCATACGTCTTTATTATATCAATCTTAAGCCGCTTGGCGTTGTCCCCGATTAGCTTTATGCGGGATTGGTGAATATCCCACGCGATAACCTCCCCCGCATTTTCCATTAACGCGGCAATGTGGGTGGTTTTCCCTCCGGGGGCGGCGCACATATCGAGCACTCTTTGCCCTTTTTTTGGGCAAAGGGCTGCCGCCACCATTTGTGAGGCAGCGTCCTGCACAATGTATTTGCCTTCTGCGAAATCCTCATCTTCATGGACTGAAATCCCTTTATTCAGCACATAGGTTTCAGGCAAAAGGTCTGTCTTTGAAAACTTATCCTGCGGCAAATCATCACAAACTAATGTGTTTTTCCTAACAAAAATGGGGGCAACCTGATTTGACGCCGAGAGAAACTCCCGCGCTCCTTCCCCGAATATTTTTACAAACCTTTTTACCATCCACAAAGGGTATGAGTATTTTATGGACAAAAACTCCTCAAAGGGCAAGTTTTTATCTAAAATCCCATCCCTTTTCCTCAAGTAATTCCTCAAAACAGCGTTTACGAAGCCGCTTGCCTCGTATTCATATTTTTTTGCAAGTTTTACGCATTCATTTACAGCGGCGCTTTGGGGGATTTTGTCCAAAAATTCAATCTGGTAAATCCCCAGTCTTAAAATGTTTATAACGCTTTGTGAAATTTTATTAATTTTTATGCTGGAAAGTTTTTTTATGCAGTAGTCCAAATACAGCTTGTGCCTGACAACGCCCATGACTAGCTCCGTCATTAAGGCCTTGTCCTGTTTGCTTAATTCTTTATAATAACTTTGGCCCGCCAAATTTGAATAGGCCTTGTTTTTTTCAATATCATTCAGGGTAAGCAGGGCGCCTTCCCGGGCGGATTTTGGCATTAATTTCTCCTCCTGCCGCGGGAAAGAAAGATCAGCCTCAAAAGCTGTGCTATGCTTACCGCCGCCGCTGCCACATAGGTTAGGGCCGCCGCGGATAACACTTTCTTTACGCCGTTTACTTCATCTTCGTAAAAATACCCGTCCTGAAGGATTTTAATTGCCCTTCTTGACGCGTTAAACTCAACGGGCAGTGTCACAATTTGAAATAGCACTGCAAGGGAAAAGAAAACTATCGCAAATCTCACAAGGGAGAACATATCAAACAAAAACCCTATGATAATCAACGGCACCGCGAGCTGGGAGCCTAAATTCGCAACCGGAACCAGGGCGTTTCTAAACTGTATCGGGGCATAGTTTTGGGCATGCTGCACCGCGTGCCCCGCCTCGTGGCAGGCAACGCCCACCGCCGCAACGGAATCGGAATTGTATGTGGCATCACTAAGCCTTATAACCTTTGCCCGTGGGTCGTAGTGGTCGTTTAAATGACCGGGTATATGCTCAACGGAAACATCATAAAGCCCGTGGGCATCCAAAACCTTCCTTGCCGCTTCAGCGCCTGTCATGCCACGGTGGTTCCTCACCTGCTGGTATTTATTAAAAGCCCCCTGCACCATAGCCTGCGCAATCAAGGATAAGATAAACGCAGGAAGCACTAGCACAAGGTAATAGTAATCATACATAAAAATACCTCCTTTATCCTAAGGTTATCCCTTCATCAATTCTGTGTCCCCGCAAAAATTCCGTGGATTTCATCCTTCTTTTGCCTTCAATCTGTATTTCGTCAAGCAAAAGCGCCCCGTCGGAACAAGCCACAATCAAGCCGTCACGGTCGTTTGAAACAAGAACTTCCCCGGGTTTTCCCTTCATATCCACAATTTTTACGGAATAAACCTTTATAACCCTGCCCTCATGCTTTGTGTAAGCAACGGGCCACGGGCAAAGGCCCCGGACCAGATTTTTAATCTCGCGGGCGCTTTTTTGCCAGTTTATTTCCCCGGTTTCCTTAGTAAGCATCGGGGCGTAGCTTGCCTTGCTATCATCCTGCGGGGTGCGGGTGATTTTCCCGCCTTTAATATCTTTTAAGGTTTTAACCAATAACTTTGCCCCAAGTTCTGCCAATATATCATGAAGTTCCCCCGCGGTCATATCCTCAGGGATTGGGACTTCCTCTTTTAAAATCATATCCCCGGTGTCCAAGCCTTCATTCATATACATAATCGTCACGCCGCTTTTTTCTTCCCCGCGTATTATGCACCACTGAATGGGGGACGCGCCCCTGTATTTTGGAAGCAGCGACGCGTGGACATTTATGCAGCCGTATTTGGGGTAGTCCAAAATATTTTTAGGCAAAATCTTGCCATAGGCCGCAACGGCAATTACATCGGGGTCAAGATTTTTTATGATTTCAAAGGTTTCTTGGTCTTTTAGCGATTTTGGCTGAAAAACCGGTATATTATGTTTTAGGGCAATCTCCTTAACGGGAGGGGGCGCAAGTTTCATTCCCCTGCCCTTTGGCTTGTCGGGCTGGGTAAAAACCCCCACAATGTTATAGTTGTTTTCAATTAACGCTTCCAATGATTTTTGCGCAAACTCTGGAGTGCCCATAAAAAGGATTTTCATAAAACTCCACCTTTTTAAGTCTTTTCTTTTTAGTCATTTTCCCTTTCTTCAGGGTCAACAAACCTGATTACCTTATCCACAAAAAGTTTGCCGTCCAAGTGGTCAATTTCATGGCAGAGGGCTCTTGCCAAAAGCCCTTCCCCCGTAACTTCAAAGGTTTTCCCGTGGCGGTCTTGGGCTCTTACTATCACTTTTTGTGGCCGCTTTACTTCGCCGTATTTTCCGGGGACGCTTAAGCAGCCTTCAATATCAACCTGCTCCCCTTTCGCGGCGACAAGCTCGGGGTTTACAAGCTCAATCACCCCGTCACCCACATCTATTACCACGGCCCTTTTTAATATGCCCACCTGCGGGGCCGCAAGGCCAATCCCGTCGGCGTGCCTCATGGTTTCTACCATATCGTCAAGAAGAGTCGCAAGTCTATCATCAAACTTATCAACTTCCCTAGCTCTTTTTGTTAAAACTTCATCTCCGATTTTGCGGATTTGTCTAATTGCCATTATTCCCTTTCCTTTCTTATATCATGCTAACGGGGTTTATATCAATGCTGATACTGACTTTGCTTTTTTTATACTTTAAACCGTAATTGGAAAGCTCTTTTAAAGGTTCCAAAAGCGGGTTTATGTCTTTGGTTTTTATCCAAAAGCGTCTTCGGTATCTCCCCTTAATTCTTGACACAGGCGCGTCGGTGAGCTTGTATATTTCATAATCCATTCCCTTTGTCCTCTCAACAAAAAATTTGTACGCGCCAAAGGACGCCTCACTCACCGCCATTTTGTCAACGCCCGATATCACCACATTTATTATATCACTAAATGGTGGATAAAGAAACATTTTTCTGAAATTGATTTCATAATTGTAAAATCCTGCATAATCCTGATTTTTCGCAAATTCCAAAACCTCATGCTCAGGGGTATAGGTTTGGATTATTGCCTCGCCCGGCTTTTCCCCCCTGCCCGCCCTTCCACAGACTTGGGTAATTAAGTTAAAGGTCCGCTCATTGCTTCTGAAATCGTCGATATTCAAAAGCAAATCCGCCGCAAGCACCCCCACCAATGTAATGTTTTCAAAATCCAGCCCCTTTGTCACCATTTGGGTCCCAAGGAGGATATCGATTTTTTCTTTTTCAAAGCGGTTTAATATCCGCTCATGGGAATGCCTTGTGCTGGTGGTGTCCATATCCATCCTGATACAGCTGGCATTGGGGAAAAGTTTTTTTATTTCCTCCTCCACCTTTTGGGTGCCGCTGCCAAAAGTGCGGATTTTGGTGCTTTGGCATTTGGGGCATATTTGTTTCATGCCTTCCTTGTACCCGCAAAAATGGCACACCAGCTCATGGGTGGTGCTGTGATAGTTTAGCGAAATATTACAGTTTTTGCAGTAGTAAACAAAGCCGCATGAGCGGCAGGACACAAAGGAGGAATGGCCCCGTTTGTTTAAAAATATAACCGTTTGTTCCCCCAGATTTATTCGTTTTTCAATTTCTTCCTTAAGCGCCCTTGAAAAAACGCTTTTGTTTCCTTCCTCAAGCTCTTTTCGCATATCCACAATGGACACTTGAGGAAGCGGGGCGTTGTTATAGCGCTTTGTCATGGTGATTAGCCTGTATTTTCCCTCTTTTGCCTCATAATACCTTTCAATTGAAGGGGTTGCCGAAGCCAATACCAAAACCGCCCCTTCCCCGTCGCTTCGCATTTTGGCGACTTCAACAGCCGAATACCTCGGGGACAGTTCCGATTTATATGTAAGCTCATGTTCCTCATCTATAATAATTAATCCCAAATTTTTGCACGGGGCAAAGATTGCGCTTCTTGCCCCCACCACAACTTTTGCCTCCCCCCGCCTAATCCTGTTCCATTCATCCAAGCGTTCCCCGGGGGATAAGGCGCTGTGAAGTATGGCAAGGTCGTTCCCAAAACGGGACATAAAGCGCTTAGTCATCTGCGGGGTGAGGGATATTTCAGGCACTAAAACTATTGATTGCAAGCCCATATCCAGCGCTTTTTTCACAACCTGCAAAAAAACTTCGGTTTTTCCGCTTCCCGTGACCCCATGGATTAGGAATTTGTCGTTTTTGCGGCGTTCAAGGGATTTTGATATATCCAAAATCGCCGCCCTTTGTTCATCCGTCGGCTCTTTTTCCTCTTCCAGTTTTTCCACTTCAATGGACGTTCTGGACACTTCCTTGTCAAAAAAGGCCACAACCCCCGCCGCGCAAAGGGAGTCCAAAGCGCCGCGGCTGCAGTTTGCATAACTCAAAATGTCGGGCGCGCTCAAGTAATCGTACTGGCTTAACACGTCAATAATCCTGGCTTGAGCGGGCCTGCGGTCCTTGTATAAATCAAATAAGTCCGACACGTCCTCATCGGCCGCTAAATAGTAATATCTTACGATTTTCGGCCTGACCCCTTGGGTTTGTTCCTGCCTTATTGAAATAACGCCCTTTTTTGCGAGGGCGTTTAATGAGCTTCTCACATTCCCCACTTCATCTTTTAGCGCGTTAATGTTTACCTTTCCGTCTTCCCTTAGGAGTATTTCAACTATTTCTTCCTGCTTTTTTGAGTTTTTCACAAGTTTTCTTATTTCATCTTGTGTCAAGTTTTCATTTAGTATTACTTCTTCCTCAAACTTATAAAAAATGCCCGCGGGGATAAAAAGCTTTAGGGCTTCAAGATAGGTTGAAACAAAGCGGTGGCTGATTTTTTTAGCCAATTGGGCTTCATATTCGCCAAAAAGGGGTTCGGGGTCAACAACCTCAATTACTTCTTTTAGTGTATCATATTCACTTCCACCCAAAATCTTTACCACAATTGCCTCAACAATTTTCTCCCTAACACCAAAAGGCACCATGACTCTGACGCCAACGGTGCACTTATCCTCCAAAGATTTCGGGATAATGTAATGAAATTCCTTATCCAGCGCTTTTGTCCTTGTATTTAATATAACGCTAGCTACCTTCACTTACTTTACCCCTTTTTGCTATTTAAAATTTTTTTTGCATTATCCAAAATTATGTGGGCCAGTCTTTCTTTTTCCATAAGCGGCAGGTCAAGTTCCTCATCCTTTGTCAAAATCACAACTTTATTGGTGTCAACCCTAAACCCTGCCCCTTCGTCATTTAAATTATTTGCCACAATCATGTCAAGGTTTTTCCCATAAAGCTTTGCCTTCGCGTTTTCCACCAAATTTTCCGTTTCCATGGCAAAGCCCACTAAAACCTGCTTTTCCCCTTTGAGCTTGCCAAGTTCGGATAAAATGTCCTTTGTTTTTTTAAGTTTTATAACCAATTCATCATTTTCTTTTTTGATTTTATTAACACTTACATTTTCAGGGGTAAAATCCGCAACCGCCGCGGATTTTACGATAATATCGCTTGTTTTATAATTTTCCATAACCGCATTATACATATCCTGCGCGGTTTTAACATATACGGTATCTATTCCGGTAATTTTTGTCAAACTGGTCTGCCCTGAAACCAAGGTTACTTTTGCGCCCCTCTTTTTTGCCGCCCTTGCGATTTCATATCCCATTTTCCCGCTGGAGTGGTTTGTGATATACCTAACAGGGTCAATGGGCTCAATGGTGGGGCCCGCGGTGACTAATACATTTATGCCTTCCAAATCTTTTTGATATGAAAGCAAGTCCACCATGTACTCCACAATTTCGGCAGGCTCTTTAAGCCTTCCTTTCCCGACGGTGTTGCAGGCTAAAAAGCCTTCGTCGGGCTCAATGAACAAATACCCGTAATCTTTCAATTTTTTGATATTATCCTGAACGATTTTGTTTTCATACATCTGGTCGTTCATTGATGCCGCAAACACAACAGGGGCTTTTGTCGCCATAATTGTGGTGGATAGCATATCGTCGGCAATGCCGCTTGCAACTTTGCCGATAATATTGGCAGTGGCAGGCGCAATTAAAAAAGCGTCCGCCCATTTGGCGGTTTCGATATGTTCCACATCATATGTCGTGGGCTCTTTAAACATATCGGTTGTAACGAGGTTTTGGCTTATGGTCATAAAGGTAAGAGGGGTTACAAATTCCTGTGCGGATTTAGTCATAATAACTCTTATTTCCGCGCCAAGTTTTTTCAGCCTGCTTACAACGTCAACAACTTTGTAAGCGGCAATTCCCCCGCACACGCCCACTGCAATTTTCTTACCTTTTAACATATTTACCTCCGTTAACTCATAAACACTTCGTTTATAAATTCCACATTTCTTTCAATGCGGCATTTTTCAGCCTCAATTATGGCTTCAAACCTTTCTACGGCTTTTTCTATTTCATCATTTAGTATGATATAGTTATATTTTTTTACATGGCCGATTTCAAAGGCGGCGGTGTTAAGCCTTTGGTTGATTATTTCAATCGGCTCGGTGTTGCGGTTTATAAGCCTTTCTTTTAACTCCTTCATTGAAGGCGGGAGCACAAAGATAAAAACAGCCTCAGGGTGTTCCGCCCTCACTTTCATGGCGCCCTGAACTTCAATTTCCAATATCACGTCAATGCCTTGGGAAAGTTTTTCATAAACCTTGTCTTTTGGGGTGCCGTAGTAGTTCCCGCAAAAGAACGCGTGTTCTAAAAAGCCGTTGTTTTTGATTTTTTCCAAAAACTCTTCTTCACTTAAAAAATAGTAATTCACGCCGTCCACTTCCCCGGGCCGGGGCTTTCTGGTGGTGGCGGAAATGGAGAGGAACAAATCTTTTCTCTTTTCAATCAACGCCTTGCATATAGTGCCTTTTCCCGCGCCTGAGGGGCCCGACACAACAAAAAGTATCCCTTTATTCTTCATTTGCCGCTTCATCCTCCGTTGTGTCGCTGTTTAGCCTTCCCGCAATGGTCTCAGGCTGGATTGCGGACAAAATTATGTGACCGCTGTCCATAACTACAAGCGCCCGCTTCTTCCTTCCATATGTAGCGTCAACAAGCATTCCTTTTTCCCTGGCTTCCTGCACCAGCCTTTTCATTGGCGCGGACTCCGGGGATACAACCGCAATTACCCTGTGGCTTGATATAATATTTCCAAATCCTATGTTTATCAGCTTCATCTAAAACTACCCTTCCATTACTCAACATTTTGTACTTGTTCCCTTAATTTTTCAATTTCAGCTTTCACGTCAACCACCAGATTTATGGTGTATAAATCGCTGACTTTTGAACCTATGGTGTTGATTTCCCTGTTTAGCTCCTGGATTATAAAGTCAAGTTTGCGCCCAACACCTGTTCCTTCGGAAATAAGGTTTCTAATTTGGTTTATGTGGCTGTAAAGCCTTACAATTTCCTCATTTACGTTAATCCTGTCGGCAAAAATCGCCGCCTCGTTTAAAAGCCTCGCCTCATCAACAGGCACGCCGTCAAGAATTTCCCTAATCCTTAAGGTGAGTTTATCTTTATACTCCGCCACAATCCGGGGCGACCTTTCCTCAATTTTTCTCACCAGATTTTCCATGGAATTTAATTTTTCTTCCATATCCTTCTTTAAGTTTTGGCCCTCAATGGTGCGCATTTTAATAAATTCGTCAACCGCGCCTTTTAATGTTTCCAAAACCTCGCGCGTCACTTTTTCCTTGTCCTCTTCCTCTTTTTCTATGGTAAAAATATCGGAAAAAGAACTGATGGTCCCGGTAGTTATGTCATTGATAAGGCCAAATTTGTCAGATAAGGCATATAGCGCGTCTAAATAGCCTTTTGCAAGTTCATCGTTTAATGTGACTTTCACGTTGTCATCCGCAAGTTTATCTATTTGAACATACACATCGATTTTTCCGCGAAGGATACTTGATGACACTTCTTTTTTTATTGCCTCTTCTAAAAATAAATAAATCCTGGGAAGCTTTATGGTAATGTCCTGGTACCTGTGGTTTACGCCTTTTATTTCCACAGTGATTTTTTTGTCGGGAAATTCCTTGATACACGAGCCAAACCCTGTCATTGATTTTAGCATATTTATCCTCCAAAAAAAGATGGGCTTTTGTTAAAAATTATTCCCTTTTTTTAAGTGTTAATATGTATTTTCTCATACTTATTGTACCAATATAATAAGAAAAGTCAAACATTTTTTGAAGGCTTGCTGCCTTGATTTATGAAAAAAATATAAAATGCGCCAAAAAACGGGTGGTTTAGCGTAAAAAGTATATTATGACGGAAATTAAATCAAAAAAACCAAAAAAGAGCAGTTAGAAACCGCTCTTTTTTGGCTGTGTGGGGGTTAGCAAGAGTGAAGTTTTACGCTTTTACAATTTTTCCGCAGGCAAGCCTTCTTCCGCTGTTTCCTGAAGGCTCGGTCCTGTAATCGTCAGGTGATTCATGGATAATCACGGTTTTGCCAATTATGTCATAGGGTGTGAATTTATCAGTGTAAAATGAAAGTTTGAAATTCCCCCCGTTTGAAAACAGCACGGGCAAATCCCCCGCGTGCATCCCGTGGGGCTGCTTATAGGGGTTATAATGCCCGCCCGCCCTCTGAAACGGATCCTGGGGGTTTCCAATTTCACAGGTTCCCCCTTCATGTATATGAAATCCAAAAGGCCCAATAAACTTCCCGTCTTTTCTCGTAACTTCCGGAAGCCCTTTTATGTCCACTGTTATCCATGTTCCGCCATTTATTTCGTCAAAGTATACGGCTCCCGTCAAATTCGGCGCCAAGGGTCCGCCTTTGATATACGCTTTTGAGCGCATTTTTCTTTGCATATTCTATCCCCTTTTTTAAAGTTTTATAAAAAAACTTTTTATTTGGCTTTTGTTTCCTACATTAATATATTATGTAAACTTTAAAAAACTGTGTTTGATAAAGCACAATTTTTTAAAGTTAAAGATTATTGCGGTAATAATTGGGTTATATTAATGATAGAAAACAAGGCGGGATTGTATTTTTATTTTTAGTTTGACATAACCTATTTTGTACTGATATAATGTATTGGGATTAGGTGAACGGATAAATTTTCATATGGAGGTAAAAAAGTGTCGAAAAAGCAAAAACTGAAGATTATTCCTCTCGGCGGCGTGAATGAGATCGGAAAAAACCTGACCGTCTTCGAGTATGGGAATGAAATCGTGGTAGTTGACTGTGGAATGACCTTCCCCGATGAGGATATGCTTGGGGTAGACCTTGTAATACCCGATGTTTCGTATTTGGTAAAAAACAAGGAAAAGGTTTTAGGAATTGTTCTAACCCACGGTCATGAGGATCATATCGGGGCGCTGCCCTTTGTTTTAAGAAGCTTAAACGTTCCAATCTACGGCACAAGGCTTACGCTTGGCTTGGTGGAACAAAAACTAAAAGAGCACGGAATTTTATCAATTTCAAATTTAAACCGTGTGCGCGCGGGAGAGGTTCTGAAGCTGGGAAACCACTTTAAATTGGAGTTTATAAGGGTAAACCACAGCATTTCAGACGCGGTGAGCATCGCAATCACCACCCCGGTTGGTACTGTTATTCATACCGGCGACTTTAAAATAGACTGCACCCCGATTGAGGGGGATATGATTGATTTGGCCCGTTTCGGGGAACTTGGAAAGAAGGGTGTGTTGGCGCTTCTTTCCGACAGCACCAACGTGGAACGCCCCGGCGTAACCATGAGCGAAAGAACCGTCGGCGAAAAATTCGAAGAAATTTTCAAATCCACAAAATCGAGGATTTTTGTCGCGACTTTCGCTTCAAACGTGGACAGGCTTCAGCAAATTATAAACTCAGCTTATAACAACAAAAGGAAGGTTGCAATCTCTGGAAGAAGCATGTTAAACATTGTGGAGGTCGCAACGCAGCTGGGTTATATGACTATCCCAAACGGGACGCTAATCAGCATTGAGGATATTAAAAAGTACCAACCCCACCAATTGGTGATTATCACCACAGGAAGCCAAGGGGAGCCAATGAGCGCTCTAACCCGCATGGCGTATTCGGACCACAAAAAAGTTGAGATAACCAAGGGGGACTTAGTTATTATATCTGCAAGCCCTATTCCCGGAAATGAAAAATTTATCTCCAAGGTTATCAACGAACTTTACCGAAAAGGCGCCGACGTCATCCATGAGGCTTTAACCGAAATCCACGTTTCAGGACATGCCCGCAGGGAAGAATTAAAACTCATTTTAGGGCTAGTGAAACCCCAATACTTTATCCCTGTTCACGGCGAATACCGCCATCTTGTCCACCACGCAAAACTTGGTGAGCAAATGGGGGTTAAAAAAGAAAACATTTTCGTTTTGTCTTTAGGCGATGTTTTGGAATTAAACAAAGATGAGGCAAAGGTAACAGGAAACGTGCCTGCGGGAAAAGTTTTGGTAGACGGCTACGGAGTTGGGGACGTTGGAAACATAGTGCTAAGGGACAGAAAGCACTTGGCGCAGGACGGGCTGATTGTCGTGGTTGTGACCATATCCAGCAAAAACGGGGATGTGCTCTCAGGCCCGGACATTATTTCAAGGGGCTTTGTATATGTGAGGGAATCCGAAGAACTGATGGACGAATTAAAGACCATTGTGGTAAAAACCCTGGACGCGAGAAAGCCCGGCTCCGACTGGTCCACCCTTAAAAACGCGGTTAAAAACGATTTGGGCGACTACATTTACTCAAGAACAAAACGAAAGCCCATGATTTTGCCGGTTATAATGGAAGTATAAAAAAATAATAACACCCCAACCAAAAAGGGTGTTAATAAAAAAATCCGCCTTGCGCGGATTTTTTTATTAGTGTATAACTCCTGAGTCCTTTAGCATATTTGTAAACTTTTCAAAGGAATTATTCGCGTACCTTTTCCCGATAAGACCTACCGCCAAAAAAGATACGCCAAATAAAAACAGGATAAAAATATCAAGCACCAAACCTTGGTAATTAATCCCCCCCACAGCTTCCCGCATTCCGTTTATGGCATAGGTAAAGGGAAGGAATTTGTAAATTTTTTGGAAAATTTCGGGAGTGCACTGGATGGGAAATGTCCCGCCTGAGGCCGCAATCTGGAACACCAAAAAAATTACGCCGATTGCTTTACCCACGTTATTTAACAGCGAAACAAGCGTGTATAAAATTGTCAAAAAAACTACGCTGTAAAAAACCGCAAGGCAGACAAACAAAGCAGGATGGGCCATTTCAACCCTGAGGATAAAAACATCCCCCAAAGATACCAAAAGCCCTTGTGTTACTGCGATATTTAGCAAAAATAAGTACTTCCCTATAAATTCCTGATTTGGGGTAAAGGGAAAACCCGCGTTGTGGGCTTTGGTTGAAAAAAGCGCAAAAATCAAAAGCCCCCCAACCCAAATGCTCAATGTGGTGTAAAACGGTGTCAACCCTGCCCCGTAGTTTTTTACGGCGTAAAGTTTTGTGGTGGAAAGTTCCACAGGGGATGAGAAAAAGTCCCCCTCAACCGCACCGTTATATTTTAAAAACCCCGCGATTTCCCTGATGTCCATTTGGTTTGTAAGTTCCCTGACTTTTCCTGCGATTTCGTCTAGGGAGCCGGAATATGTATCAAAGCTGGCTAAGTATTTTTTAAGCTCCTCTTTTTTTATGGTTTTGCCCTTTAGTTTTTCTAAAAAATCTTTTGTTTCATCAAGCCCCTCTATCCCGCGGATAAAAATGCCGCCGATATCGCTTGCCGCGCTTCCCACATTGGTTATAGCGTTTTTTAAATTCACAATAAGGCCGCCGTCAATTTCTGATATCATGCCATCTAGAAGTCTTTTTGTATCCTTTGTCAGGGAAATAGCGTCATCCACCGGGGAGTTTAGGTTTTCAAATACCTTAGAGCTTTCTATTTTTAAAGAAATTCCCTCTAAATTATTGCCGATATTATCGAGCATGTTTATGACGGATTTTAGGTTTTGTGAAAAACCTTGAATTTTTAAATCTTTCATCCCATCAATCAAATTATTGGCATTGATTAAAATATCCCTTATTTCTTTTACCGACAATTTCAACGAGCGCAGCGTCTGGGATATGGCTATGCCGGTTTTATCCAAGGCCTTATTGATTATTTTAATGTCTTTATCTAAGTCAGCCACAAATTTTTTAACGCTGTTTAAAGATTTTTTCAAGCCATCAAGTTTTAAGCTTAAATTAGTCAAAAGATTATTCACATTCACATTAAGTTTAAGCGCGTCAATTGAAATGCTTTCCCCGTTTTGGATTTTTGCCTTTATCCCCTCAAGCAGTTTTACAACGCTTTTAAAATTTTCATTCCCGCCAAGCTTTTCAATTAACAGGTTAATTTTTGATAAAGCTTCATCTTTTGCCATGCTTTCAAGAGAGTTTGAAAAATCCAAAACTTCGTTTAAATTATGTTCGGCGTCTGACAACACTTTCTCAACTTTACTGTAAAGGATTTCTAAATCATCTTTTAAATTTTTAATTAAACTTTCCAAGTTCAATATTTTTATATCATCAAAAGAAATTGAATTTTTGGCTTTTATAATTGTGTCAACCGCTGATTCGATGTTTTTTAAATGTTCCTCCAAAGCGTTAATTTCTTCTTTGTATTCCACGGGCCTCATCATTTTTTAAAAAACCTGTTATACTATCCAAATCATCTTTTAAATTCTTTATCATTTCTGATAAAACACCCACCGATGATGAAAACACGGTAATTTTTTCTGAAATGTTTTGGGGGTCATAGAAATCCTTTATTCCGGAAAGTTCCTCCGAAACCCGGTTTGTGAGGTTTTTGGCGTCTTCCAGGCACGCTTTTATTTCCACCGCGGATTTTGCGGTTTTTTCATTGAGTTTTTTTGCGTCTTCCCCCACTTTGTCCGTGTAATAAACTGCCTTTTCTAATACATTTTTTAAATATATTAAATCCTCATCCGCTTTGTCCAAAAAAGCAATCCCGTCTTTGTCCGCCTTTTCGATTAAATTATTAACTCTTTTTGAAACATTAGGTAAATCCACGTCTACTAAATTCAAAAAATTTTGGAACTTTAAAATTGTGTCAATATTTTCGTCTATTTTATATCCCAAGGGGTTTAATATGTCAAAAACTTTTGACACCACTGCGGAAACAAACGATGAAGATATGGTCTTTTGCAAAGTAGTCGCGCCGCTGTCGGTCATTTTAGGCGCGATTGCATTAATTTTTTCGTTAACATAATACTCAAGCTCTGCCTTTTTGGGGGTTTCATCAAGAAGCGTTGCCATTTTAGCGGAAAAGTCGGAAGGTATTATGATAGTGGCGTAAACATCCCCGGATTTTGCTTTTTCAATCCCTTCCGCCCTGCTTTCAAAAAACGTCCAGCCAAGCTTTTTGTTTTCTTTAAGCTCGGCAACCAGCTCGTCCCCAATGTTTATGTTAATATCCCTGATTTTTGCCCCCTCATCCAGGTTTACGAGTCCTACCTTAATACCCCCGGTGCTACCGTAAGGGTCCCATGAAGCCAAAATATTTACCCACGCGTAAAGGCAAGGTAAAACCGCGACCCCTATGCTTACTGCCAGTGCCACATAGTTTTTGGCAAGTTTTTTTAAATCCGATTGATAAATCCTAAAACAATTTTTCAAAAACATACCAACACCCGCCTTTTTTATCTTTTGAACAGTCAATAATTATACTACTTTTTTATAAAAGTGTAAATATTTATGTAAATATTTTATGTTAACTTTAAATTGACTATATTGTGCCAAAATGATATTTTATATGGGGGTGAAATTTTGAAGAAAAAATTAATAATATCAATTTCCATAATACTTTTAGCAGCCATATCCCTATCCTTATACAAAGGCTCAAAGGAATATGTGGCAATGTGTTTTTTTAACACCTGCCGTAAGCTTTCGGCCGAATTTTTTGATTTATCAAAAAGTGCAGGTTATAAAAAAACTCCCCAAAAGTTTTTCTTAAGTTCGGATAACTTTAATTTAAGCGTCATAAAAGAGGATAAAATAAATATAACCGTGAATGGCAAAAAGCATGAGGTTGTTGAAGAAGTATTGTTTAATTATGAGTATATAAAAGAATTTTACAATATTCTCAAAGTCAAAAAAGCAGGATTGGAAAATGTAACTTTGGGGAAAAATGATGTTGAATGCAAAATATATGATGTCATGAATTTGTTCATTTTGCAAGCAGTTGAAACACGCTATTTTCAAGGGTTTGCTGAACTTTTTGAACTCACCAGGAAGGGTTCAACCATGGTGGTTAGTAACAGGATAGTAACAAGATTATTGCAGGATAAGGTCACTTTTATTGACCGCAGCAGTGACTGCTTTTCCAAGACCAATTACAACCCTGTTACCATTTATCTGAATGACATCATACACTGTTTTGTAAACAAAGGAAGATAAGCTTCCACCAGTGTATGTCTTTGCACCTGATTTCACCATGACCTTGCTTCCAACCTTGATGACTTTTGTTTCAGTCTTTAGTGTTTCAATTGCAACCGCCGTTCCGCTTTCGGTTGTAATGAATGCATCAAAACCTGCATCTTTCAGTTTCTTCATCATAGCGTCTGCATTTGACTTAACACTGAAAGCACCAACTTGTACTTTGTACAGATTTCCAACCTTCACCATGTAGGTATCAAATCCTTTTGCTTTAAGATTCGCAGCCAAAGCATCAGCATTTGACTTAACACTGAATGCCCCTGTTTGCACTCTGTAAAGGACTTTCGGTGCTTCGAGTGTAGAAGGTGCAGCACTTGCATTCAGCCTTCTGTTGACCTCTGCTGCAATCTCACCATGCCTGTTGTACAGATAATCACCAGGACATGATTTGTTTGCATAATCTCTGTGAACAGTCATGTTGCAGCCATTCAGATGATTCACACGCTGATTTTTGTCTGTTGACCACACAAGCTGTTTGATACCGTTTCTTTTGCAGATATCAGTGACCAAATCAAGTAAGGCAGCATAGGCTTTATCATTAACCTTATATGGGTGTGTAGTATCACTTGCAACTTCAATGGTTATTGCTCTATGGTCATTTGCTGCATTAGACGAACACCAGGAACGGTCTTTTTCTTCAACATACATTCCAATTCTACCATCAGCACCAATACCATAGTTGGAAGATGCCTGTTTACTTTCTTTTGCAAATATTTCACCAAGAGTTTCAACTGAAAATTGACCTACAGCACAATGAATAGTTATGGTGTCAATTTTGTGATTTCTTGGACTGGTTTTATTTGGTGATATTTTGGTATATGATACCAATGGACTGTTTGTGTATCCCATGATTATTCACCTTCACTTTCATCTTTTGCGGATGCTTCTGCATTAAGCCTTGCAGCATCCACCATTCCTTCACCGATAATGTAAGCAATCAATGTGGATGCTGCTGTGATAAGACCAACAACCTGTTCAATGGTCAGGTCATCCACACCAAAAGCAACCATCAATGCTGTTACAAAACCGATTACCGCTGCCCAAAACTTTCTGCTTGTTAGCTTCTGTTTCCAGTTAATCTTCATTGAGATTACCACCTTTCTAAAAATTTTGAATGCTGATATCTTCCTGAACTGCTTCATTCATTGTGCTGTCAATTTTGCTATTCAGTGCTGCATCTATTTTTGAAAGTTCACTTTCAATTTCTTCATGATGTTCAGAAGGATATTTCATCATTAGATTCAGCTTTGTTTCCAGGAAAGCAATTTTGCCTTTGAACACATTTTCCATCTTCGCCTTATTAAGATAGAAAACAATTGCAGCACCGTATGTACCGCCAGTGGAAGGAATTATATACATGAACACACTGGTGTCTTTTCCTTGCCAGGCAAACACACATGCTGCAATCAATGAAGCAATAAAGATGTATCTTGTTTGAGTAAGAAGCCTTTTTGAAAATTCCTTGTTTTTATTCATCTGAATCAAGACCCCTTACCACTTTTTCAAGTGCATCAAGTCTTTTGTGGGCTTGTTTTGTTGATTCTTCAACTTTAATAAGCCTTTCCCTGGATTCCTTAATATCGTTTTTCAAATTGGACATTTCTGATTTTATTTCAGTAATTCCAATCCCGATATTTTCAAGCTTCACAATCACTGTGGTCAACTGTGCAGCTTCGTTTTGGTCATCCTTTTTGTTGTTTCTTCTCATGTTTGTTATCCCTTGATAGATTCCAAATGCCAAGGATACACCTGAAATCAGAAGGGCAACTTCAATTGTCATAGACATATCCCCTTTCTTAAAAATTACCCCCTCACAAACCTTTCATTTTGACCTGTGAAGGGGCTTTTCTTCGGGGGTATGCCTTAATACCCCCTAATGATTTCAAGTGCTATTCAACCGCCAAATCACCGCAGTCAATGTCAATCAGAACCTGTCTGACCTGCTCTTTAATCAAAGCAGGTACTTCTGCAAAGGTCTTTTTGCCCTTGACAATTAAAGTTGCATAAATGACTGCCATCACAACCACATCCTTTCTGAATAAAAATAATAGAAGCAGTTTAAGCATTGGAATCAGCATCCAAGATTGCTTGAACCTCTGCCCTTAATTTTTCAGGAACATCATCAATTGTTTTAAGACCTTTCCTGATAAGGTCTGCATAAACTTTTGCCATTTTGATTCACCGTTCCTTTCTGTCATATTAAGACATAATCATTTCATAGACTTCAACCAGTGCAAGCTGTGTGTCTGTCAACTGTTTATCCAACAAACTGATGTATTCATCTTTGGTGTACTGCACCATGTTGAATTCCCAACCGCTGAATGTTTCTTCGCCAACAGTTTCTTCCACAGGTATGATGTTCGTGTAAATCCATACACTGAACTCATCAAGCACCATGGGTTCAGGTTTCACTGTGCTTCTTACCCTTCCATAATCCTTCATTTTTTCAATCCACCTTTCTTTTTATATGTTTTTTCATAAACTCAATTGGAATACTTCGTTTCCATGCTTCTAAAACAATCTTTGCCTGTTCCTTTTCCAATAGAAATATTAATTACTGTGGTACATACAGCAGCCGACCGCCGACAATCCGATTATAATAAGAAGACGCATGAGCCATATACCAACAGAAAGCACCAGCACTCAAACCATCAGCCCAGCGACCGCCCAATCGAGCGACAAAGAAACCAGTATAATTGTGGTTTTGATAGAAGTAATCACCTACCGGTAAGTTAGATGCACCAATTACTTCTGAAGGTAAAAATAAAAAATCACAATCTTCACTGTATCCAAAGGCTGATACATAACCATTTGCTTTTGCAAGTGTGAAACCACAATTTTTATAAGGTGAGGTTTTAATATCATCAACAAAGCCACTATCGGCCCAATAAGCTTGATGGATTCCTTTTGCTTCAATGTTGAGTCCATCTATCCACTTCCAAATGTTACCCCAAAAGTTTTCTTCACCACGATATGAAACTGAAACCAATCCGTTTGTTCCAGCTGCCATCCCCGAAGCATTACCTAAATTTCTGGTTGCACCTGTTGATACAGATTCATTTCCTTCACCTGGAGGTTTATTTACAACGCCCAAGCCAATTGCACTTTGCATATTGAAAGTTGCATATTCAATCATCATAAGCATTTGGGTTACTGATGCAGATAGAACATCTGACAACTGCCAGCCTACACCCCTATTTTTAGCAAGTTTTCTTATATTTGCTCTTGTTAAAGTTTGTTCTAATCCACTTGCTGGTTTAGCATTTGCTATTGATGAAAGCCTATGCACATTAAAATCAGCAAGTTGTTCATCAGCTAATAAATAGATTTCCGTTAATGGGTCATAAAGACAACCTTCATATGCTGATAAATAAATCTTATCAACTTCAACCCCATTTCTAACAAAAGCAGGATGTACTTTGAAGCCAGGTTTATAAGTATCAGATACATAATATCTTGCTTTTCTCATATGGTATCCAATACTTATACTACCAGCAACCGTCTTTTCAACCGTTGCAGTAACACCAGTTGAACCACCATCAAATGTTGTAGTTATTTTTGCACCAGGGGTATTGCAAGTAAAGGTCACGCTTGCACCAGTTCCGCCGGTAGTCCAACCAGTATAAGTTGCATTTCTAATTTTTGCTGCAACTAATTCAGGCGTGTTATCTGTAGCAAGAACCGAAACTGTGAAAGCCACACTATCAAGTGTAATGGTCAAATTCCCATCTGCTGTTGCCCCTGCTGTTACTGTAAGAGTATTTACTTCAGCATAATCGGGTATTTTTTCAAGTTCCAAAGGAACAACTTTGTAATAAAATTTTGGTTGTTCAACCATTACTTGCACTAGTGCTCCAGGCAAATAAGTAATTGAATCTTTTTTAATTTCAACTGTTGTCTTACCGTTTTCATTGTACCCAGGTTCACCATAATAAGCAAGAACCTTTCCATCATCAGTTAAAATACATCTTTTTCTTCCACCAAAGGCTTTGATTGAATCAAAGTCTGCACCAGGGGTTTTATTAACTGCACCAGCAAGTCTTGTAAATTTATTATTTTTAAAATCAGCTTCAACACCAACAATGTCATCATCAGTGTAACCAACAAACCCTGCCAAGTCAGCAATCTTTGCATTGATTGCAATGACATCTGCCTGTGTAGCAACAGCAGCAGGATTGACTGTAACCGTCACATTAGCAGCATTTCCGACAGTGATTACAAAGTCAAACAGGATGCCACTGGATGTGATACTGTTATAAGGGGGCATATATCCTGCCTGAATTGCCCTTGCCACTGCATAAAGGATTTCACCTTCATCAGGGTCAATTGCATACAGACCAATGGTGTTGACTGTGTAACCAGTTGCCAGGTCTTTATTGTTCAAAGCACCCTTGATGTTTACAGAAGTATTATTGATTCTGCTGATGCTTGAAATGCTTGCTGACTGCTTGATATTGGTCAAGGAAGTCAATGATGCAAGCTGTTCCTGTGTATAGACAGTGCTTGATGTTTTGATTGCTGAAAAGTTAGCTATTCCACTTCCTGCAATCAGCTTTGCCATCAAAGCCTGTCCTTTACCTGTGATTACAAATGGACTGAATTCTGCCATCTTCTTTTTCCACCTTTCTTTAGATACTTGTTGTAATACTTATTATTTCAGTGCTTGTGATAGCATTGCCAACCACTGCTTCACTGACTTCATCAACCTTTTCATTGATGTCGTTGGTGATGAATTCAATATCCGCATGGGTGATACCACATCCAAAGGTCATGTTACCGCTTGTTTGTACATCCAGTATGTTGATAGATTCAACAACCAAGTTGCAAGGAATGATTGTTCTGAACAGATAAGCCAAAGCATCCTGTTGACCTTGTTTTTCAAGGTGTGTGACAACCTGAATTTTGTACTGGTCATTGAATATTGTTATTTGGATGTTATTATTCCCTTGTAAGGATATCAGCTTTGACAGGAATGATTTCAAGGTGTAGGGAACAACATCATTCCATCTTGCCAAAACCCTTGACCGCCTGGAATCCAATGTGTCAGTTGGTAATGGGTATATTCCCAACATTTTTTCAAATCGAGCAATTCCTCTTTTATTGCAGTGCAGTATGAATGTGTTATCCAACACCACCTGACCTTCATCACTGACCGCTTGAAATTCAGGATTTTCAGCGGTCATTATTGCTTGCATTTCCCTGTACCCTTGAAGGAAGGGGGGAAGGTAACTAATTAAGCTTATTTCCCTGCTCATGGTGTTACACTTCCCAACACAGGTATTTGATAGGTGGTCAGGGTCAGATTGTTTGCATCACCATTGATGGTTGTTCCTGAAATATCAATGATGCCTTCAATTGCAAGCAACCTGGTTTCAATCTGTACAATTCTCACAATTAAGCCTTCCTGATTTGCCCAGTCACTTCTTAATTCAAGCATATAATCTTCAAGTGCTGCAATTGCTTGTGTTTGTAGTGCTTCCCATGAATACCCAGTGTCAAAGGTTATATTTGCAGCAATATCAACTGTTACTTCTTCAACAGTGTCAACTGTCACAATGTGTCCGATAGGTGCAATTCCCCAACCTTCACCTTGTGGGGAAGGGTCAATTGCATTTTGAACAGCATCAATCAAAGTTGAACTTGCTTTGTTATAGGTTGCATCAAGAATGGTAAGCTTGACAGTTCCACCACCATCCCACAGTGGTGTAACCTTGGTTGAACCAACACCTGGAAGTGAATTTGTCTTTGTCAGGTAATCGGTAATGTTGCCACCATAGCTTTTTTCACCAAATGATGCAAAATACCGTTGTCTGAAAACTTCCGTATCTTCTTCATCTTTACCTGGAATCAGAACTTCCGTAAGTCTTGCTGTTTCAAGTCCTTCAATGTAGTCAATAGGAATGATGTCATCCA
>ENA-UPSB01000411-UPSB01000411.1-bioreactor-metagenome-genome-assembly--contig:-NODE-411-length-72956-cov-17.917148_pt1 | contig 72956 bp, 62 predicted proteins | sample MGYA00238182_ERZ773286 | MGnify/ENA primary metagenome ERZ773286 (study PRJEB29026, sample SAMN07631240) | bioreactor metagenome | isolation source: Switchgrass digestor | place: USA: Dartmouth... | reverse complement strand
TAGAGCATTCGCTTGACGTGCGAAGGGTCACAGGTTCGAGTCCTGTATCGTCCACCAGAAAAAAGCACCTGACGTTGTTCAGGTGCTTTTTTTGTTTAGTTGCGGCGCCATGAAGCGTCAGCTCAGTTTTGCAAACACCATCATTGTACACCCCATTCGCCCCGCAGAGAACGCGGGGCGATTTTTTGTCATGAAATACTAAAGCGACCGGCCCGTCGTACGAAATATTTTATTGAAATGTCCAATATATGGGTATATAATTGAACCTGTGTTCAATCAATAATCGAGGAGGACAGAAATGAAAAAGCGCGTTATATCCTTATCTCTCGCTGTATTGCTTGCCCTTCTTGTTTTGCCGGTCGGGTCAACAGCCGGGGGGAACCTTTCCAATTTCACGGCGGTCCGGACGTACACGCCCGGGTTGTTTGCTGACGTCGGAGACGAATGGTTCGCCGAGTATGTGCAGAAAGCATACGAATTCGGGCTGATTGACGGAACGTCGGCCACAACGTACTCTCCCAAGGAAAACCTGACGATCGCCCAGGCCATCAAGCTGGCGTCCTGTTTACATAGCATCTACTATACGGGTACGGCCGGAAGTTTCTCGCCGGACACCCCCTGGTACCAGCCGTACGTCGATTACGCGCTCAGCAACGGCATCATATCCTCCCCCTACCCGGACTATAACGTGAACGCGACGAGGGCGGAGTTTGCCGTTATCCTCGCAAAAGCCCTCCCCGACGATGCGCTCACGGCCATTAACACAATCAGCAACAACCAGATACCGGACGTCTTAATCAGCGATCCATACGGGCCGTCGGTCTACAAGCTCTACAGGGCCGGCGTCCTGACGGGAAGCGACAGCGACGGGACGTTTTACCCGGACAGCTATAACCCGCGACGCCGTCGCGGCGATTATCGCCCGCATGGCCGTCCCGTCCCTGCGGCAAAAGGTCTCGCTGCCGCGGCTGGCGCTTAAGCTCTCGCAATCGTCGGTCACCCTTGAAACTGGCAAGCGGATGACGATTACCGCTACGGCAAGCTCGGACGATTTCAACAGAATAGTGTTTGAAATCGATAACAACTCCGTCGTTTCATGCACGTGGGGAGACTGGGCCGGCAGGTCCATTCCGCTGACGCTTTACGGCCTGTCGGCCGGGCGGACAACAGTGCATATCAAAGTGCTGGACAGCAAGGGAAACGTACTGAACGAAAAGAGCGTCGACGTCACCGTCACAGGCTCGGGCGTTGTGTACTATCGCGGCCTCGCCACGGTGCCGGACTTCGGAGCCTATACCGACGCGCCGCTCTATAAAAAATCCTTTGATCTTCGAAACGGCTCATACTGCTTTTATTACAGGATAAGCGACCTCACGGAAAGCGCCGACGCCGCCATAGCGGGTTACTGCGATTTGCTGGAAAGCAACGGTTATTCGTTTGTCCATTCTCAGAAAAACCTTTTCGAATTTGACATAATGTGGTACGACAACAGCATTTACTCCATCTGGTTCGGGAGAAACTCCTATGTCGACGAAAACAATGTGCCCGACACGACGGTCCCATGTATCATGGTGCTCGTCATCCCCGCCATCTAGGAGCTTATTTCGAAACTTCAAAGTTAAGCGCCGGCAGCCAGCCCCCGCTCCGATAAGAGCGGGGGCATATTTTTCTACGTTTTACTCAAAAACAAGGCGCGATTTTCAGACAGAATCGAAATAAGCCGCGTTTTTTAAGGCGCGTTCTTGATATTTCCAGTCTATAAGTTACAATGAGGTTATAACTCATCCTTACAATACCTGGACAACCGACAACGGAGGAACTGTATGAAAAAGCGCACAATATCTATTTTTCTCGCGGTAATCCTAATCTTTATTTTGCTGCCGGCCGGGGCGGCGGCGGGAACTTTAGCAAATTTTACGGCGGTTCGAACGTACACGCCCGGCCAGTTTTCCGACGTCAGGGACGAATGGTTTGCCGAGTATGTGCAGAAGGCATACGAATTCGGGCTGATTGATGGAACGTCGGCGACAACATACTCGCCCAAGGAAAACCTGACGATCGCCCAGGCTATAAAGCTCGCGTCCTGCCTCCACAGCATTTACAACACAGGTTCGAGCAGTTTCCCGTCGGGAAGTCCCTGGTATCAGCCGTACGTCGATTACGCGCGCAGCAACGGCATCATATCCTCACCTTACCCGGACTATAACGTGAACGCGACGAGGGCGGATTTCGCCGTCATCCTCGCAAAAGCCCTCCCGGACGAGGCGCTCACGCCCATCAACACAGTCGAAGACAACAAGATACCGGACGTTTTAGTCAGCTATACATACGGGCCATCGGTCTACAAGCTCTACAGGGCCGGCGTCCTGACGGGCAGCGACAGCGCCGGGACGTTTTACCCCAACAGCTACATCACCCGCGACGCCGTCGCCGCGATTATCGCCCGCATGGCCATTCCGTCCTTGCGGCAGAAAGTGTCTTTGGCGCCGGCAAGGGAGCTGAGCGCGACGGAAATCGCCGCCAAATGCTCCCCCGCCGTGTTTTATATCGAGCTTTACAACGCGTCGGGAAAGGCCTACGCGTCGGGCAGCGGGTTTTTTATCAGCAGCTCGGGCGTCGCCGTGACGAATTACCATGTAATTAAGGGCGCCTCGTCGGCGAAAATCCTGACGACGGACGGGAAAATCTACGACGTCGCCGGCGTATACGACTTTAGCGTCCAAAACGACCTCGCCCTGCTGCAGATAAACGGCTCGAATTTCCCTTACCTTGAAATGGGGGATTCCTCGAAAGTCGTAAACGGCCAGAAAATATACGCCATCGGCAGCCCCAGAGGGCTTGACAACACGATTACGGACGGCCTCGTCTCGAACGCGTCGCGGGTCATAAACGGGGTCAACTATATCCAGATTTCCGCCGCCATCTCGCAGGGCAGCAGCGGCGGAGCCCTCATCGACGCGCAGGGAAAGGTCATCGGCGTGACCGCGGCCCTGTTAGACGGCGCGCAGAACTTAAACTTTGCCATACCCATCAATCTCGTAAAGGACTTAAAGCAGGTATCCGTCACGCCGCTGTCTTCCGTCAAGGCGCCTGCGCTGACGATCACGCCGTCGCAGACATCCGTCACAGTTGCATTGGGCGCGCAGGTGACGATTACGGCTAAGCCCAGCTCAGACGATTATGACAGCATGGGCTATTTAGTCGATGACGAAAGCATCATAACATGCAATTATGCAGGAATGCAGGGCAATGCCGTGGCGCTGACCATCACCGGCATAGCGGTCGGGCGGACAAGCCTTAGTATCGCCCTGCTCGACAGCGATGATAATATCCTGGCCAAGACGATTATCGATGTGACCGTGACGATGCCGGTTGTTCGGTATTACTCAGGCTACGGCTCGGTGCCGGATTTCGGCGCTTTTACCGGCGCGCCGTTGGCCAAAGCCGTGCCGACCGAGAGCGGAAGCTGTGCTTATTACTATAGAGTAGAAGCTATTCCGGTTGACCCCGAAGTTGCTTTCTACGGTTACTTCAATCTGCTCGAAAACCTCGGCTTTGAATATATTACCTCCATTACGGACGAGGAAGGGTTTTATAAGTACTGCTTTGAAAACAGTGAGTATTACGTCTTTTTAGGCTTAAGCTACTTCCCCTACTCTTCTGTCTTATGTATGCTGATACTCGTCACACCTTTGGACTAAAACCATGCATCTGATGCAGATGTCATAAGCGTCTCCTCCGGTTTACCGACAAAAAATCGCACGCAAAAACCCCCGGCGCATTTGCGCCGGGGGTTTTATTTTGCTGCCTAATCCGCCGCGCGGTAGCGCAACTCGCTGATCGCGCGCTCCATGGTTTTCTCGGGACTGCGCCCGTGGAGCCACTCGTCGTGAAGCCGCGCCGGCAAAATGACGGGCATCCTGTCGTGGATGAAAGCGATGCCCTCCCACGCCGGGCGGGTGAGAATCACGAAGGTGCGCTCGCCGGTTTTCACGTCGAAGCGAGACAGCCCCGCCATCCACAGGGCGCGCTCCTCCGGCGCCGCCAGGGCGTACTTAATTTTCTCGCGGCCGCGCTTTTCCCACTCGAAATACCAGCTGGCGGGAATCAGGCAGCGCCCTTCCAGCATCGGGCGCCGGAACATCGGCTTTTCCGCCGCCGTCTCGCCGCGGGCGTTGATAATCACGCCCTTCCCGTCAAACCGCGGAAAGCCCCAGCGCATGGCGGCAAAATCCCCGTTTGCCGCCATCACCGCGGCGACGTCCGTCGGGAAAACCTCCCCCGTCTTGACATGGGCGTCCCTGAGTTTTTCCACGATGTCGCGCAGGGCGGGCTCTTCGTCGTCGACATAATACCGGCCGCACATTCAGCTCACGACCTTTCCCAGCACGCGAAATTCGTCGTATTCGCGCACAATAATATCCTCGTATTGAGGGTTTAGAGACACAAGCCTGATCTCCTCTTCCCCGCCGAGCTGCTTGCAGTAGGCGCTGCCGTTGAGGATAAAGATGCCGATTTCCTTCCGCTCGAGCGTCTGCTGGGGCTTGACGTAGACAATCTGCCCGTCGGCAAAGCGGGGAAGCATGCTGTCGCCGGAAAGGCGCACGGCAAACGTCGCCGACAGCGGCACGGACTCGTCCACTTCGATAAGCTCGTAGTCGGAGCTGTCCAGAAACTGCCCCGTGCCGGCGGAGGCTGGGATGCTGTAAAGCGGTATCGTGCGCACAAGGCGCGGCGGGCGCTCCGCCTTTTCCGCGCGAAATTCGGCGTCCTGCTCAAGCAGGCGGATATACTCCTCCACGCGCTTTTTCCCGAGGGCGTTGAGCCCCGACAGGCTGTCCGGCATTCCGCAAAAAGCGGCGAGCACGTCCCGCACCCCGTAAAAACGGCACAGCAGCAAAAACTGCTCGGCATTGGGCATGGTAAAGCCGCGCTCCCACTTCGAGACGGCCTTTTGCGTCGCCTCGCAGCCGTTCGCACTAAGGTATTCCGCCACCTGCCGCTGCGTGTATCCGCGCTCCCTGCGGTATCGCGCGAGTGTTTCGCCGATGTTCACGCCGCTTCACCTCTCCTTCTTTACCCCTAGCGTATCACAAAAAATTTCGCCTGACAAGAGAGTATTTTCGCTTTTTTGGAGAATATTATGTATTGAAATCTCCTGTTGGGAGTATTATAATGGCGTCGCGAGGGGGTGACGCGCAAGTGGAACGGACGATTTTCCACATCGACATGAACAGCTTTTACGCGAGCGTCGAGTGCCTGCACCGGCCGGAGCTGCGGGATAAGCCCGTCGCCGTCGGCGGGGACGTGGAAAAGCGGCGCGGGATTATCCTGGCCAAAAACGAGCACGCGAAAAAATTCGGCATCAAAACGGGCGAAGTGATCTGGCAGGCGAGACAAAAATGCCCGGAGCTCGTCGTCCTCCCGCCGCGCTTTGACCTGTACCTGCGCTTTTCCCGCATGGCGCGCGAGATTTACGCGGACTACTCCGACCAGATCGAGTCGTTCGGCATCGACGAGGCGTGGGTGGACGTGACCGGCACGCCGAAACTGGCGGAGCTGGGCGCCGAGGCTCTGGCGCATGAGATCAGAAAGCGCGTCAAATTCGAGCTGGGGGTGACGGTGAGCGTCGGCGTGTCCTTCAACAAGATCTTCGCCAAGCTCGGCAGCGACTACAAAAAGCCGGACGCCGTGACGGTCTTTACCCGCGGGAATTTCCGGGAAAAAATCTGGCCCCTTCCGGCGTCGGAGCTGCTCTACGTCGGCCCCGCCACGCGCCGGAAACTCAAAAGCTACGGCATCGAGACCATCGGGCAGCTGGCCCAAACGCCGCCGGAGACGCTCCGGAAGTGGTTCGGGAAATGGGGGCTCGTCCTCAGCAGCTTCGCAAACGGGCTGGACACCAGCCCCGTCGCCCGCACGGGGGAGGAGGCGCTCATCAAAAGCGTCGGCAACTCGACGACGGCGCCGCGCGACCTGACCTGCGACGAGGACGCGTCCATCATCTTCTGGATGCTCGCGGAGAGCGTGGCCGAGCGGCTGCGGGAGGGCGGGTTTATGTGCCGCACGGTGCAGATTACCCTGCGGGACAACGAGCTGTTTAGCTTCGAGCGGCAGATGAAGCTCCCCGAACCCACTTTTCTCGCCTCGGAGCTGCATGCGGCGGCCATGCGCCTGCTGCGGGCCCATTACAACTGGCGCCGCCCGCTGCGCTCCGTCGGCATCCGGGGGACGGACCTCGTCCCGGCAACCACGCCGGTGCAGCTCAGCCTCTTTGAAAATCCCGAAAAGCAGATACGGCGCGCGCGGCTGGAGCAGGCCATGGACGAAATCCGCCGCCGCTTCGGGCACTACGCCATCGGCCGCGCCGGCACGTACGTCGACCCGACGCTCACGCAAATCAACGCCAAGGACGAGCACACCATCCACCCCGTGGGCTACTTTAAGGCAGTGTGAGGCTTTATATGGATAAGACGGATAAACCTGTGAAAGTGTACGTCGCGGTCAGCGCCCGCTTTGAGCCGGACGGGAAAATCCGCCCTCTCTCCATCACGTGGGAGGACGGGCGGGAGTACCGGATCGACCGCATTCTGGACGTGCGCCGGGCCGCCAGCCTCAAGGCCGGCGGCGCGGGGATACGCTACTGCGTGAAAATCGGCCGGACGGAAACGTATCTCTTTCTCGAAGACAACCGCTGGTTCGTCGAGCGGCGGGTGTGACAAATTAAAATAAAACCCACCGGGTTTAACCGGTGGGTTTTGACTATGTAAATCTGAAGAGCGCCTTACTCCAGCACGTACTCGCCCGCGAAGGCGCAGCGGGCCATGCTGTCGAATTTCGTGACGTCGCTGCTCAGCCTGATCCTGCCGCCCTCCAGAGTCACGGTGAGAGTGAGGGTGTTATACCAGCTGTCGCGCACGCCCGAGGCGGTGTAGGTCCGGCCGTCCGTCGAGGTCAGCACCGTGTTAAATATCGAGGCCGAGACCCAGCTCGACGCGCCGAAGTAGTTAAGCGTGCCTTCAATGACCAGCTTGCTCGCGGAGGCTTCCTTCACGACGACGGTGACTTCCTCGCCCGTATCATGGCTGAAGTACCGCCACTCGCCGGGTACCCAGCTGTAGTCGTTTGCCGGGTCGGTATAGGTATCGAGCGTGTTGTAGAAGAACATCGATTTGAAATTGACGGTGCCGTTTCTGTCGCTCTCGATGACGAGGGGCACGCCGCCGTAGTTGACGACGACGTTGTAGCGGTCGTCCATTTCGTCATAAGACATGTCGCCGGAGCCGAACAGGGCGCGCACCTGCGAAAGGGTGAGCGTGTTCGGGCAGGCGCTGACGATGTGCGACAGAAGGCCGGACACGTAATAGCAGCGGTTTGAATCAGTGGGAATATCTCCCATAATATCGACGTCAAAACCGAGCTTCAGCCCGTTGGCATACCGCACGCCCGACAGTTCGTCGACGAGGACGGGCGCGCCGAGCTTTGCGTCAATCTGCGCCTTTGTCATGCCCACAAGGAGCAGCGGATAGCTGTTGACAGCGAGAACCGTCCCCTCGGGCATCGTGTACGGCTTTGATGTGTCCACCACGACGTTGCCGCCGACGTAATCGACGGCGAAGTCGAGAATCTGCGCCACGTCGCGCAGCTTAAAGTAGTTGTTGCCCCCGATGTTGTAGGCGGACATGGGGATTTTCACGCCGTCCCTGATAACGGCGAGGTTTGACGGCGCGGCGTTCTGCGCGCCGGAGCCCTTTGCCGCCATTTCCCCGCCGACGACGGTGTAGGGCTTTCCGGTATTAAGCAGGATGTTCTTCCCGTCCCAGTCCACGTCAAACTGCGCGGCGGTCCCCGTCATGGCGAAGGCCAGGTCCCGCAGCTTGATGAAGTTGTTGCCGCCGATGTTGTAGGCTTCAAATGACACCGCCGTGCCGTCGATAAAGATGGCCGACTGCGTGGGCGCCGCTGTCGCGCCCTGTGCGGCGGGCGCAAAAAAGGTTGTCAGGACAATCGCGAAAATGAGGGTGGTTGCAAGTTTTCTTTTCATAGCTTGTTTCCTTTCATGAGCGTCATGGCGCCTTAAAACAGACGCCAGTGTTTTGTTTATCGTCAAAAACGGATAAAACTTAACGGCGCACTTGGCTTTTTCTCCTAAAGGCGCTATAATAGCCACATATTTCCACGCCGGGAGGTTTTTTAATGAGGAAACGCGTTTTGGCCTATATTCTCGTCTGCCTGCTGCTTCTTTCCATCGCTTTCTGCCCGTACCGCCGCTTTGCGGTGACGGACCCGCAGCTCGGCGCCCTTGAGAGGGACCTGCGCGCGAAGTTTCCCGACGTGACGGGCCTGCGCGTTTCCATCTACCGGCCGACGCTCTACTGGGACGTGACGCTCAGGTCCGACGAGCAGGAGGAGGAAGTGTTCGCCCATCTCGTGGAGCTGATGCACAGGTACGGCGTTTACGAAATGATTCAGGAAAAGGACTTCCCCTACCCCTCGTTTCACTGGGCGGACACCATGCAGGTGAGCATCCGCGTGACGGGCGTCTTCAGCAAAATCCATAAGCAGTACACAGGCTATTACTACGCCCAGGACCCGGAGCGCAGCGGCGAGGTTGACAACTTCACGACATGGTACCTCGTGCGGGACATCCACCGCCCGGGCGGGGAAAGCCTCAGGGAAATCGTGACGCCGCTTGCCTCCGCTTCGCCCGGACCGATTGGCGGGCAGGATCTCGACGCGCTCGTCTCGGACGCCATCATCGCGCACTTTAAGCCGTCCTTCCTGCGCGGCGTCTACCAGACGTTTGCGACGGAGTACCACGAGACCATCGGAACCGTGGAGGAGGGCGGCGCCGTCACGGTCTACGTCGTGACGCTCTACGCGCAGTACCAGCTTGTGGAGAACGAGGCCGCCCTGACGGGCGCCGTCTGCACGCCCGCCGCCATCACGTTTGCGAAAACAGATAGCGGATATACCGTCACGGAGTTCTGGGAGGCGGAAAACGGCGTGCGGTTTGAGCCCTCCATCCGCGAGAAGTTCCCGCCCGACATCGCCGAGGCCACTTTTGACCTCATGGCTGCGGGCCTTTCCGACGCCATGGAAATCTGCGACGAGCGGGCCCGCGCGTTCTTCGGCATCTCCGCCCCTTAAAGCGCGCGCCATAATGCGCAAACCTGCTTCGATTCTCCAAATCCTTCATCTTCCATTCAAAACAGGAGCGCCATTTTTCGGCGCTCCTGTTTTGTTTCCGGAAGCGGCGCAGAAACTCCCGTGCCAGGTTCTCCAAAGCGGCTCTCTTATGCCCCACACCCCGAAATGAGGGATGATACCGCTTTATGCCGCCTCATGAAACGCGCGCGGCGACAGGCGGGCGCTTTTTGTCGAACTTGCCCCTGTCATCCCGCATCGTTTTGCGGTACAATGGCGGTAACTACGCTTTTTACGAGGTACCTTATGACCGACATCAAACAGGCACGCAAAGATCTCTACCGCCTCTTCTTCCCCCTGCTTGTCGTCATCGCGCTGCAGCAGCTCGTCTCGCTCATGGTCAACCTTGTGGACAACCTCATGCTCGGCTCGTACAGCGAGCTGGCGCTGTCCGGCGCGGCCCTCGTCAACCAGCTCCAGTTCATGCTCCAGCAGGTGATCTCCGGCGTGGGGTCGGGCGTGTCCGTCCTCGGCGCGCAGTACTGGGGCAAGCGGGAGGTAGACCCCATCCGGCGCATCATCGCCATCGGGCTGAAATTTGCCCTTGCCGCGGGGGTGCTGTTCTTTGCCGCGACGGCGCTGTTTCCCCACGGCGTCCTGCGGATTCTCACGAACGACGAGGCGGTCATCGCGCAGGGCGTGGAGTACCTGCGCGTGATGAAATGGACGTACCTCATCTACTCCGTCTCCGCGGTGCTCATGTTCTCCCTGCGGAGCGTGGAGACGGCGTTTATCGGGACGGTCATGTCCGCAAGCACCATCGTCATCAACGCCTCCCTCAACTACTGCCTCATCTTCGGCAACTTCGGCGCGCCGGAGCTGGGCATCACGGGCGCGGCCGTCGCCACGCTTGTCAGCCGTATTGTGGAGCTTCTCATCATCACGGTCTACATCCTCAAGATAGATAAAAAGCTTAAGATGAAAGTCCGCCACTTCTTCACGCTCGACAGGGTGCTGCTCGGCGACTACTTCCGCGTGTCCATCCCCGTCGTCCTCAGCGGCGCGCTCTGGGGCGTGGCGCAGACGGCGCAGACGGCGATTTTAGGCCACATCCACCAGTCCGTCATCGCCGCAAACAGCATCGCCTCCGTCGTGTTCCAGATTTTCGCGGTGTTCGGCATGTCCTGCGCCAACGCCGCGTCCGTCACCATCGGAAAGACCGTCGGCTCGGGGCGGCTCGACCTCGTGCGCCCCTACTCCCGCTCTCTCCAGCGCATTTTCCTCGCCATCGGCGTCGTGTCGGGCGCGCTCCTCTTCGTGTTTAAGGGCGTCATCGTGGACATGTACAAGGTCACGGACGAGACGCGCTCCCTCGCCGTCGCCTTCCTGACGGTGCTGAGCGTCACGACCGTGGGGACGTGCTACGAGTTTCCCGTCGAGTCCGGCATTATCGGCGGCGGGGGCGACACGAAATACGCCGCTATATGCGACAACACGTTCATGTGGCTGTTTACGATTCCCTCGGCCATGCTCAGCGCCTTCGTGTTCCGCTTCCCGCCCGTCGTGACGTTCATCTTCCTCAAGGCCGACCAGATTCTCAAGTGCATCCCCAACGCCATCAAGTGCAACCGCTACAGGTGGGTGCGCGACCTAACCCGCAGCGTGTGAAAAACCTCTGATAAAGAAAAAGCCTCTGATGAAAATCAGAGGCTTTTTTGTCTTTTGCGGCGCGCGGCGCCTGCCGTTTGCGCCCTAAAGTGTTGCGCGCCATCGCCGCGCGCGGCGTTTCCCGCTATTGCTCGGCCCGTTGCAACAGTGTGTTTTTCGCGCCATCGGCACGCGGCTTTACCGGGCGGCGCGGCGCGCGCTTTGCGCGCTCTCTTCCGGCGGCATGCCGCTTAAGCCTTTTCGATAGCAAAGTCCTGCGTCATGTAGTAAAGCCGCGCGCCCCACCCCTCGGCGCCTTCGAGGAAATAGCAGTGGGTGATGACAAAGCACCCTCCTGCCCCGTCGCCGACGATGTAGTAGTCAAGGACGGTGCTGTCGTAGCTTGTGCCGTAGAGGACGTGGACGTGCCTTGCCGGGTACTTGTTTTCCGTAATCGTCACGTCGTTTTCGCTCACGACGGCCCCCTCCGGCCATTCGGGCAGCTTCTCCCGCATCTCCTCGACGGTCGCGGTCTCCTCGTGCTCGACGGACATCCACACGTGCTCGTTGAGGGCGCAGATATAGTAGTCCTTCCCGTCGGCGGCGATAAACTCAAAGCGGTCTACGTCGATGGGCATGGTGTAGCCGAACGAGCCTTCAACAAGGGCGTAGGAGACCGTCTCGGGCATGCCTTCGATGGTGATGGTCTCGGTGTACACCGCGCCGAGCGCCCCTTCGTCCTCCGCATCAGGCGTCCCGCCGGGGGACTCTTCCGGGGACGGGCTTGCGGTTTCGCCGGGCGCTTCGCCCGGGGTCTGCGTGGCCGCCGGTGACGGCGGCGGGGACGTCTCCTCCGGCTCCGGCGCTTTTCCGGCGCAGGATGAAATCAGGACGGCGGAAATTAAGACAAGCGCGGCGAGGATTTTTCTCATAAGCATTTCACCTCACGGGTTAGACGATTGGAAACACGCTTTGTTCCCATTATGGCGCAAATTCGGCATTTTGCAAACAGAAACGGCAGCCCGCTCTAGCGCAGGCTCTGGCTTTGCTCGAAAAAGCCCTGCCACGGGTCCGGCGCGGAAAGGCGCGCAAGCGCCCCCGCCATGTCCACCCCCTGGGGGGCGACGGTGTGAAGCTCCTCCCACGCGATGGGCATGGACACCCGCGCGCCCGGCCGCGCGCGAAGGGAGTAGGGCGCGACGCTTGTCGCCCCCCTGCCGTTTCGCACCCAGTCGATGAAGATTCTGCCCGCGCGCCGCGCCTTGCGGATGTTGCTCGTGTAGCGGTCCGGCCATTTCTGCTCCATCACTTCCGCGACGCGGCGGGCAAACCCGCTGAAAGCGTCCCACGAGGCGGATGGGCGCAGCGGCACCACGATGTGATACCCCTTCCCGCCGCTCGTTTTAAGGTACGACTTGAGGGACAGCTCGTCCAGTATGCCCTTGAGGTCCAGCACGCCCCGGCGGATCTGCTCCAGGTCCATGCCCTCGTCGGGGTCCAGGTCGAACACCATCACGTCCGGCTGCTCGAGGGTTTCCACGCGGCTGCCCCACGTGTGAAACTCGAGCGTGCCCATCTGCGCCTCGGAGACAAGGCCCGCGACGCTGTCGATGTAAAAGTACTCACCCGTCTCCCCGTCGCTGCCCGTGACGGGAACGGTGACGACGCCGCGGCTCGACGTGCCCGGGTGCTTTTTGTAAAAGCAGGCGCTTGAGACCCCCTTCGGGCAGCGCACGATGCTGAGGATGCGCTTTTCCACGTACGGGAGCATCCGCGTGGCGACGGCGGCGTAATAGCGCGCCACGTCGCCTTTCGTCACGACGGGGTCGGTGAAGATGACCTTGTCGGGGTGGGATATCTCGACGCCCTCGATGATGAGCTTGCCCGCGCGCACCCCCGCGCCGCCCTGCGCGACACCCGCCGGAGTTTGCTCCGCACCCGCCGCGCCTGACGCGCCTGCCACAGACGCCGCGCTCTGAGCTTTCTCCGGCGCGCTTTTGTCTTTTTCCGCCGCCTGCGCCTGTGCGCTCTCGCGCGGCGCGTTTTCAGTGTCTGCCGCGCCCGGGGGCCCCGCGCCCTGCGTTTCCGCCGGCGCCGCGCCGCCGCGCGGTAAGTCTTCCGCGCCTCCCTCAGGGAAAGGCGCTAAAGGCATGTCTTCCGGCATATCCGTTTCCCTCACAATTTCCCTCGGGTTTTTATCCGTCCGAAGCCCTTTGAAGCTTGCCTGCCGCAGGAGGTTTTCCTCCGTCCACTCGGCAAACTTCACTTCCGCCACAAGTTCGGGGCGCAGCCAGGTGACGGACTCGTCCCTGCGGATTTTCGGCGGGTTTTTGAAGGGCGGCGCGTCTGTCCTGAGCGGCTCGGCGCGGGCTAAAATCTCGCGCGATACCGCCTCGCCGATGCCCGTCCCCGCGCGCCCGCAGTAGACGAGCGCGCCGTTTTCATACACGCCCAGAAGCAGGGCGCTGACGCCCCTTGCCGCCTTATCCGTGCGCGTGTACCCGCCCACGACGAACTCCTGCCGCCTGCCGCACTTGAGCTTTATCCAATCCCCGTTTCGCGTGCCGCTGTAGGCGGAAGATTTCCGCTTGCCGACGATGCCCTCCATGCCCATCTCGCAGGCGATTTCAAAGCACCGCTTCCCGCCGCCCTCGACGTGGCGGCTGTAGCGGAGCGCGCCCGGCGCGTTTTCCATGAGGGCGCAGAGCGTCTCCTTGCGCTCGGCGAGGGGCTTTCCCCGCAAATCCTCGCCGTCCAGCGCGAGAAGGTCGAACACGACGTACGCGGGCGCTTTGTCCTTCGGGTTTTTCAGATACCCCTGCAGGGCCTGAAAGTCCGACCGCCCCGTCTCGTCCGCGACGACCATCTCCCCGTCGAGCACCATGGCGCGCCCGGCGGCAAAATCCTCCAGCGCCGCGGCAACGGTCGGGAAACGGTGCGTGTAGTCGTGACCGCCTCGCGTGACAAGGCGCGCGCGACCGGCTTCCACAAAGGCGACGATGCGGTACCCGTCGTACTTTAGCTCAAACACCCAGTCGTCCCCCTCGGGGACGCTTCGCACGAGCTTTGCCAGCTGGACGCTCACAGAGTTAAACGGGTTGCGGGCAAGCCGCTCCGCCGCGCCCGCTTCAATTTCCGCCATGGTGCGCCCCGTGCGGACGCTCGTGTCAAATTGAGAGATACCCTCCTCGTCTCGCGCGTACTCGTCCCGCTCCTTCAGAAGGAGCCAGTTTGTCTCCCGCTCCCCCGGTTTGGGCCTGAGGCGCACGAGCGCCCATTTCCCTTTAAGCCGCCGCCCGTGGAGGATCATCTTGAGGTTGCCCTTTTCGAGCATCTCCTCCACGTTGTCTGACTGCGGCTCCCACGTCCCCTCGTCCCAGAGCATGACGGTGCCGCCCCCGTACTCGCCCTTCGGGATGGTGCCCTCGAAGTGGCGGTACTCCAGCGGGTGCGGCTCCACCTCCACGGCAAGGCGCTTGTCCCTCGGGTTATACGACGGCCCCTTCGGCACCGCCCAGCTAAGTAGCGCCCCGTCCCACTCGATGCGAAAGTCGAAGTGGTCCCGGCGCGCGAGGTGGTGCTGCACGACAAAGCGCAGCCCGCCCTCCGTGGACGCCTGCCGCCCCTCCGGTTCGGGGGTTTTTGAAAAGTCGCGTTTTTCGTTGTACTCGGTGAGCTTTGTCTCCATGATGCACCCTGGCGTTTTAAGCCGTCACGAGGTCTTTCTCCCTCTCCTTGTCCTTTTCCTTCTGCGCCTTCTCGACGCTCGCCCGCAGCGCCTCCATGAGGTCGATGACCTTGCCGGGCCCCTCCTCCCGCGGCGCGACGATCTCGCGCCCGGCGATTTTCGCCTCGATGAGCTCCCTCAGCCGCGCCTGGTACTCGTCCCTGTACTGGGACGGGTCGAACAGCGTGTCCATGGCGTTGATGAGGAGCTTGGCGAGATTGAGCTCCTGCTCGGACACCTGCGGCTTGTCGTACGTCCTCTGCATGGCCTTGACTTCGTCGGCGTAGAACATGGTGGAGATGAGAATGCCCTCCTCCCGCGGGATGATGGCCATGAGCGTGTCCCGCGTGCCCATGACGGTCTTGCCGACGGCGATTTTCTGCTCCGACATGAGGGAAAGCCGCAGCAGCTCGAAGGCCTTCTCCCCGCCCGGCTCGGGGAAGGCCTGGTACGTCTTGTCGTAATAGACGGGGGAGATTTGGTTCAGCTGCGCGAAATGGAGAATCTGGATGGACTTTTCCTTCTCCGTCTTGATTTTTTCAATCTCCTCGTCGGTGATGACGACGTATTTGTCCTTGTCGTACTCAAAGCCCCGCACGATGTCCGCCGCCCCGACTTCCTTGCCGCAGTGGGCGCAGACTTTCTTGTAGCGGATGCGGCTGTTGTCGTCCTTGTGGAGCTGGTTGAAGTGGATGTCGTTGTCCTGCGTGGCCGTGTACATGGCGATGGGGATGGCGACCATCCCGAACGTGATGACGGATTTGCGCGATACCATTGGAAAACACCTCCCGTCTTAGTGTTTCCGCCGGATGCCGCTCTATCCGCTTTTTGCCGCGCGGCGCGAAAAACGGGACGCGCTTGTGGATTTTCGCCGCGCGCTGTGATAAAATTTGGGAAGATTTCAACGCGGCACTTTAAAGAAAAAAGGAGGAACACCATGGCGAATACATACCATCAGCTTTGCCCCGTGCTCTTCGGCGCGGGCGCGCTGCGCGACCTGCCCGGGAAAATCCGCGAGCTTGGCGGCACGAGGGCCCTGTGCCTGTATGACAAGGGCGTGGAGGCGTCCGGCATCGCCCGGCGCATGCTCGCCCTGCTCGACGAGGCGAAAATCCCCTACGTTGTATTTGACGGCGTGCAGTCCGACGCGCCCTCGGAGACGGTGGACGCAGCCGGCGAGCTCGGACGCCGGGAAGGGTGCGACATCGTCGTCGGCATCGGCGGCGGCAGCACGCTCGACACCGCGAAAGCCGCGACGGTCCTCATCCAGAACCCCCCGCCGGTGACGCGCTACTTCGCCGGGGAAGGCGAGCCCTTTACGTCCACGACGCCCCTCATCCTCATCCCCACCACGTCCGGCACGGGCTCGGAAGTGAGCCTCATGGCCGTCATCCACGACACGGCCTCCCACAGGAAGGCGTCCGTCCTGCGCGCGGCGACGCTCGCCATCGTCGACCCGGAGCTCTCGCTCACCGTCCCGCCGGCGGTGACGGCGATGACGGGCTTTGACGCCCTCTCCCACGCCGTCGAATCCTTCACCACAAACCGCGGCAACCCGCTCTCCGACATCCTCTGCAAGAACATCATCCGCCTTGTGGCGGAAAACCTTGAAAAAGCCTATCATGACGGCTCCAATCTCCACTACCGCACGCAGCTGGCCCTCGCGAGCAACCTCGCCGGCATCGCATTCAACGACGCGTTCCTCCACTTCGGCCACGCGGCGGCCCACGAGCTCGGCGTCGTGTTCCACATCCCGCACGGCGTCGCCTGCGCCCTGACGATTCCCGAGGTCATCGTCTTTTCCGCCGAGGCGGCCCCGCAAAAGGGCATCGAGATTGCCGAGGCGTTCGGCCTGAACGTCTCCCCGGGCGAGAGCGGCGCGCAGGCCGGGCACCGCGCGGCAAGCTACGTGCGCGCCCTGATGCGGCGGCTGAATATCCCGTCCCTGAAGAAGATGGGCGTCTCCCGCGAGGCGGCCGTTGCCTGCGCGGAAGGGGCTTACATCCACAACCCGTTTATCACGTCGGCCCTCTCGCCGATCGACATCCCGCTTTTAGGGGAGCTCATCGGGAAGATCTACGACAATTACCAGTAAGACGCGGACTTAAGCTCATTATACCGCAGGGAGCCCGTAATAAAGCGGGCTTCCTGCCTTTTCTTTACAGATTTCTCACAATTGTGTTTTAGTTTGTGGTAAAATGACTCATAATGAGTCCGACGCGCGCCGCGCTCAAAGCGGCAAATCCCGGGCTTTAAGCGGGAGGCACAATGGATCCGTATATTCTCGACGTCATCAACCGGTTCGGGTATTTCGGCGTGTTCTTCCTCATCGCCGTTGAAAATATATTCCCGCCGATTCCATCGGAGATTATCCTCACCTTCAGCGGCTTTCTCACGACGGTCAGCGCCATGCACATCCCCGGCGTCGTCATCGCCTCGACGCTCGGCTCCGTCCTCGGCGCCATCATCCTGTACGCCGTCGGGCGCGTCGTCACGCCCGAGCGGCTGGACAAGCTCATCCGCAGCCGCACGGGGCGCGTCCTTCGCCTGAAAAAAGCCGATTTTTCGCGCGCCAACGCGTGGTTCGGGCGGCACGGCGGCAAGGCCGTCTTCTTCGGGCGGTTTATCCCCGTCGTGCGCAGCCTCATCTCCATCCCCGCCGGCGCCTCGCGGATGCCGCTGCGCGCCTTCCTCCCGCTCACGGTGCTCGGCACGGCCATCTGGAACACGGTTTTGGTCTTTCTCGGGTCGGTCGCCGGCGAGGCGTGGGAGTCAATAGGCGACTATGTGAGCCTCTACTCCGCCGTGGCCATCTGCATCCTCGTGGTCATCCTCGTCTGGCTTATCGCGCGCGCCATCCGCCGCCGCAGGGCGGGGGCGGAAGAGAATGGCGGCGCCGGGGCAGAGACGGACGGCAAATAATGCGCCAAAAGCAAAAAGCCCTTGGGCATCAGCCGCCAAAACGGCTAAAGCCCAAAGGCTTTTTCGGTTTACGGGAGTTACGCGTAAAACAGGTGCCCGCCGATGGCGGTCACGTACGCGCGGTTTTGCATAATCCAGAAGTTTGAGGATTTCGCGGGGTTTAAGAAGTACAGGCTGCTGCCGGCGACGTTTGTCCCCTCAAGGCACATCTTCGCGGCGCGGACGCTCTCGGCCGTCGGCTCCATGTAGATGCGGCCGTTGACAGTCGGCTCAAACTGCACGCCCCACTTGCTGTCGAAGATGACGCCCCAGATGGAGTTTGGAAACTCGGGGCTCTTTACGCGGTTGAGCACCACGTTGCCGACGGCCACTTTCCCCAAAAACGGCTCCGCTTCGGCCTCGGCGTTGATGATGCGGGCAAGCCACCTAAGCGCGTCGGCGTCGTAGAACCTCTCGGCGGGGAGGATGGCGCCGCCGCCCGTTTTGATGCTGACGGAGGCGGTCGCGTCGTCCCAATCCACCGTGGCGTCAAACGCCTTGGCCAGCGCGCGGACGGGCACCATGATGGAGCCGTTCAGGCTGATAATCGGCGCCCGGGTGTACAGGACGCGGCCGTTTGCCTCGATATAGCAGCTGCCTTCCCGTGCCGTGATGACAAGATCCCAGCACCGCACGACGGCCTGCCCATACTCCCACGTGACCGACGCGCCGGGGCGCATCACGTACGAAAAAGCCCGGATGGGGACGTACGTCGTGTCCACGCTCTTGTCGAGCACCGCCCCGACGGGCGCCTCAACGCCGTCTATGTAAACCGGCGTCGCAATCGCGCCGGCGGATACGCCCACGGAGAGCGCGGCGAGCGTCACGAGAAGGGCGAGGAGCATGGCAATCCTTTTCATTCGTCGTCCTCCTTTTACGAAATGTAAACCTATTGTAACTATTTGTTTCTTTTTTCTCAAGGCGTAAATTCTTCCAGCGGCCCGCAAGCGCCTGCAAATCAAGGGAAAAGAGCCCCGCGGAATGGCAAAGCGCGCCATGCAGAGAGGCGCGCGCAAAAGAAAAGCGCCCGACTTTCATGTCGGGCGCTTTTTGCTTGAGTGAAACGCGGGTAAGGCGCGGCAGTCTTGTCAAGCGGCTTGCGCCTGCCGCGCACAGCCCTGTCAGGCGCTTTCGCGTCATGCGGGCTGCGCTTGCGCGGGGCGCTTTCCGTTATCCCGCGGCCATCTCAAAGAAGCCGGGCACCAGTTCGTCATACACGTCCGCGCTGAGCGGCTGCCCGGGCTTTATAATGCTCAGGTTATTCCGGTCAACCATACCCCAGCCTTCCAGCATCTCAAGCGTGTTTTCCGAGCCGGGCATAACGATGAAATTCGCAAAATACGTGCGCCGGTACGGCTCCTCATTTTCCGGCGAGCCGACCCAATCGGGGAAGTACCCGTTAAACTCTAGCTCAATTCGCACGTCGTACTCCCCGCCCTTCCATTCCGCGAGGCGCTTGAGGCCGATCCGGCCCGCTTCGAGGTCCTTGAGGATGGCCTTGTAAAGGGCAAACGACTGCGCCTGCGAGAGGGTGGTGCGCTCGCCTTCGGCCCAGACGGTGCCGTTGCGGAAATGCTCTTCCGCAATGCCCTCCGGGAAGTACAGGCGCGGGAGCGTTTCGGGGTTGTTCATCAGCGCGTCGTAGAGCGCCGCGGGCGTATCCTTATCGCTTAAAATCGCCTCGGAGGTCGGGAAGGTGTAGCTGCGGCCGACGAGAGAACCGTTTTTCATGCGGTAGGTGATCGACATGTGCCACGCGTCGTCGCCGTAGTGCTCGTGCGTGTAATCGTAATCCCTGTACTCGCCGCGCCGGTCGATAAGGCTCTGGTGCAGCTTCAGCACGGCCTCCTTCTCCGCCTCGCTTAGGGCGATGAAGGTGGAGCCGTTCATGAGGAAGCTGCGCGAGTTGCCCTCCATGTAGGGCCGGGAGTAGTCGGACACGACGGCCATATCAATATCCTCCAGCTTCGGGATGTACTTCTCAAATCCGAACGCGTCCGTTCTCAGGCACACGCCGATGGCGACGAGGACGGCAACGAAGCAAATCCACCCTTTCCACGCCCTTCCAAACACGCGCAGCGACTTGCGCAGCAGCGCTTCCGCGACGAAGTAGCCGATGCTCCCCATGACAATCATGCACGCGACGAAGGGCCAGACGGCGTGCCTGTTGTCACCGAACGAAACAAGATAGACGACAAAGCCGAAGAAGAGGGCGGCGCAGAAGGCCACGCCGTATTTAAAGACGGGCTTGATGGCGCGGAAGGCGATGACGTCCCCTGCCGCCTCCACGCGGCGCTTCCTGTACAGCAGCAGCGCGATAGCGGCGAACACGAGCCCCGCGACGGCGCAGAGGACGGCGTACCGCCACCCTTCCGGCGTGTCGACGTAGGAGCTGTCGAGCACGAAGCGGTAGAGCGGCGAAAACGCGTCGAGCATCACGGGGCGGTCGTAGCCCATGCCGTAGATGAACATCGACAGCGTCGAGACAACGAGAAACTCCAGCCCCACCACGAGGACGTTGAAAACAGTGTAAAACACCGCCAGCGCGAAAAGATGTCCCGACACTACCGCGCACAGCGACGCAAACGAGAAGAAAAACACGTTCTGCAGCGTCACGACAGCCAGCCACTCAAGGACCGAGGTAAAGTCCAGAACGCCGTAGGCGGCCTCCACAATCACGGTCGCGAGGAAAATCACGACGTTCGGGATAACGAGCATAATAAGGCCCGAGAGGTAGTGGGAGATAAAGTGCTCCTCCCGGCGGATGGGCAGCGCGTGCAGGGCGGTGGAGTTGCGGGCGGAGTAGAGATAGGAGAAAACGGCCATCGCAATCAGCCCGCCAAAGCCGAAGGACAGGACTGCCCCCTCCGTAAAACCGAGCTGCATGACGCCCTGCGCCGCCTCTTTTTGTATCTCCGCAAGGCTCTCCCCTAAAATAAGGCCGTTTTCAATGTGGCTGCGGATGAGAAGCGGCTGGGACACAAACCATATCAGCGCGTAGAACGCGGCCAGCGGCCAGAACCGCGACAGGTTGCTCTTTACAAGCGCCTTATTAAAGCAGGATGTCTTTGATGCCACGTTCGACACCTCCAAGCTCGTAAATAAAGATTTCCTCCAGCGAGAGGGGGATTGTGTCCAGCAGGAGGGGCTTCAGGACGCCGAGGCGCTCGCGCGCCTCTTCCGGCGAGCAGCGCACAATCAGCGTGTGGATGCGGCCCGCTTTCTCCCGGTGCAGCACCTCAAGCTCCGGCGGCAGCTGAGCGTCCTCCGTCTCAAAGACGACCTGCACCTTCACGAGGTTCTCCTGCAGCTCCGTGACGGACCGCTCGAAGACGAGCCTGCCGCCGTCCATCACGCCCATGTAGTCGCACACGTCCTCCAGCTCGCGCAGGTTGTGGGACGAGACGAGGACGGTCATCCCGCGCTCGACGACGTCCTCCATAATCAGGCTCCAGACCTGCCGGCGCATGATGGGGTCGAGCCCGTCGACCGGCTCGTCGAGCAGCAGCACGTCCGGCATCATGCACATGGCCAGCCAGAACGCCGACTGCTTCTGCATCCCCTTCGACAGGCGGCGGATGGCCCGCTTTTCGTCGACCAGCTTAAACGCGTCCTTTAAGGCGTTGTACCGCTCCATGTTAAAGCGCGGGTAGATGCCCCGGTAAAACGCCATCATATCCCGCGTGCTCGCCTGCATGAAATAGAAAATGTCGTCCGGGATGTAGGCGATGCGCTCCTTGACGGCGTTGTTCTCAAAGACGGGCTGCCCGTCGACGAGCACCTCGCCCGACGTCTGGCGGTATACGCCCGCGAGATGGCGGATGAGCGTCGTCTTCCCGGCGCCGTTGGGGCCGACAAGCCCGTACACGCTCCCCTGTCTGACATGGAGGCTGACGCCGTCAAGCGCTACAAACTCGTCAAAACGCTTTGTAAGCTCCCTTGTCTCAATCATTCTGACTTCTTCTCCTCCTTTTGCAAAACCGCCTCGATATGCGCGAGAATGTCCGGCGGCTGCACGCCGGCGTACATCAGCTCGACGGCGGCCTCCTCAAGCTTTCGAAAAAGCTCCTCGCGCTTTTGCCGGCTTAAGGTGCCGGCCGGCGCGGCAAAGGACCCCTTGCCCGGCACCGTGTAGATATACCCTTCGTTTTCCAGCTCCCGGTAGGCCCGCTGGATGGTGTTCGGGTTGATGGCCAGCTTCGTGGCCAGCTCCCGGACCGACGGCAGCTTCTCCTCAGCCGCTATCGCCCCCGACACGATGAGCTTTCGCAGGTTCTCCATAATCTGTTCGTAAATTGGGCGGGAGTCGCGGAAGTCGAGTCGAATCACAGCGGTTTGTACCTCCTTTCCGCTCCAACTGTACTAATTGTGTTAACACAGTTAATATACGCAGTTCACCTGCCGCTGTCAACCCTTTTTTGAAAAATTTCATTTTTTGCACTGCTCACCGCGCCAATCGGGTTGACTTTACGCGCGCCGTCATGTATGCTGTGCACAAAGAATACAAAAAATAGGAGGAGTTACATCATGAATCTCGCCGAAAAATACGGCCCGTCGGCAAGCGCCCTTTCCATCAACCAGTACTGCCCGCCGAGATGCTTCGAGCTGGCCGGCCAGCGTTTCGACCTCGTGATGGACACCGGCGCGGACACGGGCGACGCCGTCCTCAACTTCGTCGACGAAACGCACGTCGAATGGAGCATCAAGGGCGGCACGGAGCTCAAGCTGGAGACGTACGAGTGCCGCAAGGCGGACGACTGGACGTACCTCGTCTCCTACTGCATCGAGGGGAAGACGCCGAGGGAGAACCACACGTGGGTCATCGACAAGGAGCAGAGCCTCGTCACGTTCCTGCGCTGCGACCTCGGGGAAAACCCGTACTGGCCGTACCTCATTGAAAGCCACTTCACCTTCGGCTACATCCGCCGCGAGGGCGTCGAGCACAAGGACGTGCGCCGCCACGGGTTTACGGACGAGGCCACGGGCACCGCGATTAAGTGGACGTACGGCCATGAGCTGGCCACCGTGCACATCTACCACTCGCCCCACTGGTACCGCATTACATACCCGAGGGACGCGGCCCCTACCCCGGGAGAGGACCAGGCCAATGAGTTCCGCGAGCTCCTCAAGTCGATGCCCGGGTCCGACGAGCCGGCGTACTATGTGAAAATCAAAGAGGGCATGTACTTTATCAGCATCACGGAGCAGAACACGGAAAAGATTATGGGCGACAAGGTGCGCTTCAGAAGCGACACCCTCTGCTTCCTCGACAACTACAAGCGCATGTACAGCGTCGGCCGCGGCTTCGGCACCATGACGATGGACGGGAAAGAGCGGCCCATCTTCGTGATGATCGGCAAGTACGGCGCGCCCACGCAGGTTGATGACCATTTTTTTACGGATCCGATCCCGTACCTCGTGTGACGGACAGATAAGTCCCTCCGGCCCGGGCTAAAAAGCGCCGGCGGGCTCCTTGCGTGCCCCCATATTGAGCGAAAACATCCCGAAACGGCTTCGTTTCGGGATGTTTGCTTTTTCAGGCGGAATAAGGCGCCTTAAAGGCCGGGATACTATGGTGTAATGACAGCAGAAGGGAGTAATCGCTTTGGCCGGAGATTGCCTTGACAACAGCATGAAGAAAAACGAGCAGCTTGCCGCCTACCGCCAGGACAACACGGGCGGCGCGCTCACGACGAACAACGCCATGAAGGTTTCGGATACCGACAATTCCCTCAAGGCCGGCGTCCGGGGTCCGACGCTCCTGGAGGACTTCATCTTCCGCGAAAAAATCACGCACTTTGACCACGAGCGCATCCCCGAGCGCGTCGTCCACGCCCGCGGCTTCGGGGCGCACGGGGTGTTCGAGGTGTACGAGTCCATGTCGGAGTACACCACGGCGGCGTTTCTGCAAAAGCCCGGTCAGAAGACGCCCGTCTTCGTGCGGTTTTCCACCGTCGTGGGCTCCCGCGGCTCGGCCGACACCGTCCGCGACGTGCGGGGCTTCGCCACGAAGTTTTACACGGAGGAGGGCAACTTCGACCTCGTCGGCAACAACATCCCCGTCTTTTTCATTCAGGACGCGATAAAGTTCCCCGACGTGGTCCACGCCATCAAGCCCGAGCCCCACAACGAAATCCCGCAGGCCACCGCCGCGCACGACACGTTCTGGGACTTCGTCGTCAACACCCCCGAGACGGCCCACATGGTCATGTGGCTCATGTCCGACCGCGCCCTGCCGAGGAGCTACCGCATGATGGAGGGCTTCGGCGTCAACACCTTCCGGTTCATCAACGCGCAGGGCAAGGCGCGCTTCGTGAAGTTCCACTGGAAGCCCGTCCTGGGCGTCCACTCCCTCGCCATCGACGAGGCGCAAAAGCTTAGCGGCAAGGACCCTGACTACCACCGCCGCGACCTGTGGGAGGCCATCGAGCGGGGCGACTACCCCGAGTACGAGTTCGGCGTGCAGATGATTGACGAGGAACACGAGTTCGATTTCGACTTTGACATCCTCGACCCCACGAAATTCTGGCCGGAGGAGCTTGTGCCCGTCAAAATCATCGGCAAGCTCACCCTCAATAAAAACGTGGACAACTTCTTCGCCGAGACGGAGCAGGTGGCCTTCTGCCCCGCCAACATCGTGCCGGGCATCGACTTTAGCAACGACCCGCTCCTGCAGGGGCGCCTCTTCTCCTACGAGGACACGCAGATCTCGCGCCTGGGCGGCCCGAACTTCCGCGAAATCCCCATCAACCGCCCCGTCGTCCCCGTCCACAACAACCAGCGCGACGGGATGCACCGCATGACGATCAACACGGGCCGCGTGAGCTACTTCCCAAACTCGCTCGCGCAAAACGACCCGAGCCCCACGCCGCCGGACAGGGGCGGATACGCCCGCTACGCCGAGAAAGTCGACGCGCACATCATCCGCGCCCGCAGCGAGAGCTTCAGCGATCACTTCTCGCAGGCGGCCATGTTCTGGAACAGCCTTTCGCCGTGGGAGAAAAAGCACGTGGTGGAAGGGTTCCACTACGAGGCCGGCAGCGTGAAGGACCCGGCGCTGCGCCAACGCGTCGTGGATATGTTCGCAAACGTCTCCTTAGACCTTGCCATGCAGATCGCGGAGAAAATGGGCTGCCGCCCGCCCGCGCCGCCGACGGCGAAGATTATCCCGATGGCCCCGTCCCCCGCCGTCAGCCAGGCAAACCAGCCCAGCTCGGCCAAGACGCGCAAGGTGGCCATCCTCATTGAAAACGGCGTGTGCGCCCAGTCGCTTCAGGCGATGATCACGGCCCTCGGGGCGGCGGGCGTCGTGTACGAGACCGTCGCCGCCACGCAGTCGCCCGTCCAGACGAAGGGCGGCGCGCCCGTCACGCCCGACAAGGACTTTACGACCACAAGCCCGCTGTTTTACGACGGCGTCTTAGCCCCCGGCGGCGACCATATCCCCGCCCTTATCTCCCACTACGCCGCCCGCTCCTTTATAAACGAGCAGTTCCACCACGCCAAGACCATCGGCGCGACGGACGAGGGGGTAAACCTCCTCCGCGCGACCGACTGCGCCGGCGTGCTGCCCGCCGCAAGTCCCGGCGCGCCGGCCGTGCAGTCCGGCATCGTGACGGGCGAGGGCCTGCCCGACAAGCAGGCGTTTTGCACCGAGTTTATCTCGGCGCTCGCCAGGCACCGCCACTGGGAGCGCACCGGCATCCCCGCCCCCGCGCCGGCCCTGTCGGGCGCGAACGCCTGACGCGCGCGGCCTGGCGCATACCGTATATAAATGGTAAAACGCCTCGGCGCACTCACGCCGGGGCGTTTTTTCTTGAAAAAAGGCGGTTTTCATCGAAAGATTTGGTATTGAATTTTCATTCAACTATCCAATGCGCCCATTACGCGTTAGAGGGCGCAATCCGCCCAGTGCGCTCGCAACGCGAGGCGCATTCACCCGGCGCGCCCACAGCGAGGAAACGGGTCGCAATCCGCAACGCGGAAGAAGGCGCAATACATTCCGGCGCGGCGCGCAACACGGAAAATAGCGTAATCCGTCCGGCGCGGCCTGCAGCGCGGAAGTGAGCGTAAGACATCAGGCGCGCCGCCGCTGACTCTTACGCCGCGAAGTATCTGCGCCCGCCCCGCGCCGGTTTATTTACCTCGAAGCGTCGGCGCAGCTTGACAGCCCGAACGCACACGGCTTTGCACGTAGAAAAAGCTCCGGCTTGAACACCGGAGCTTTTTGCCGGTTTCGGGCGGCTTTTATCGAAATTGAATGTCGATTCAACCACCCAAAACGCCCGCAGAGCAGCCCGTCTGAGCGGCGCGCCGCTCATGCGCCGCATGGCACCAGCGCCCGCCGCGCTGACTCATACGCCGTGAAGCTTCGCGCACGCCGTGCCCAAACGCTTGCGGCTTTACGCTTGTACGAAAAAAATGCTCCGGCGTGAAACATCGGAGCGGTTTTTGTCGGTTTATGCGTTTTTTATCGAAATATTTCGTTATTGAACAGTGATTCAACTATCAAAAGCGCCCGCAGAACAGCCCGTCTGAGTGGCGCGCCGCTCAAGCGCCGCATGGCATCAGCGCCCGCCGCGCGCCGGCTTGTGCGCCATAAAGCGCCGGCGCCCGCCCCGCCAGAATACGCGCGGCTTTGCGCACGCACCCCACTCTCCCGCGCGAAAAAGCAGGCACGCCGGCGCTTGAGCGGCCGGCGTGCCTGCGGATAAGGGGTGGTCAATTTATGAGAGTCTGGGAGGGTTGAACCTATATTCAAATATCAAGCGCGGCGTGGTGGCCCTGGTAGATGGCGTTTGTGATGGTCGTCGCCTTCACACAGTCGCCGATCTGGGCGACAAACGGGGCCGTGTCGAGAAGCTCCTCCGCCTCCCTGCGGCGCGGCCGCTGGCCGGCGGCGCAGATGACGGTTTCGCCCGGGATGAGTGTCTCCTTCCCCTCGTGCGCGCAGACGACGCCTTCTTCCGTGACGCGCACGGCCTTGTGACCTAAGTGCACCTTAACGCCGCATTTGTCGATTTCCCTGAGCAGGATCGGCCGCTGGCGGACATTCGCGTCGGGGGCCAGCTCCCCGCGCATCTCCACGAGATGGACAGTCTTGCCCTCCCGCGCGAGGTGGACGGCGATTTCGCAGCCGGCGAGCCCCCCGCCGAGGACGACGACGCTGTCTTTCACTTTGTCTTTTTGATGGTGGTAGTCCGTTACCTGAATGACATTCGCGCCGCCGATGCCCGGTATCGGGGGGACGATGGGCTCGGAGCCGACGGCGATGATGACGGCGTCGGGGTTTTCCTGCTCGGCGTACTCTTTCGTCACGCGGGTGTTCAGGCGGATCTCCACGCCGAGCTGACGCGCCTGCCTGCCGAGCGTGACGCCCAGCTCGTACATCTCGTATTTGAAGGGGATGGCGCGCTCGCCCTTGAGGATGCCGCCGAGCTCGTCCGACGCCTCGCAGAGGATGACGCGGTGGCCGCGCTTTGCCGCCGTGACGGCCGCCTGCAGACCGCCCGGCCCGCCGCCCACGACGAGCACCTTCTTCGGCACGGTGACGGGGACGATGTCGCGCGACTCGAGCTCGCGTCCGATGAGGGGGTTGACGGTGCAGCGCCGCGTCGACGTGGCGACGCGCTCGGCCAGGCACGTGTAGCAGCGCAGGCACTTGACGATGGTGTCCTCGCGGTTGCTCATGACCTTGCGCGGCAGCTCGGGGTCGGCCAGAAGCGCCCGGGCCATTTCCACCACGTCGGCCTTGCCGGAGGCGATAATCTCCTCCATCATGTACGGGTCGTTGAGGCCCCCCACCGTCGCCACGGGGATGGAGACGTGTTTTTTAATCTCCGCCGCAAGGTAGACGTTGCAGCCGTGCTCCCTGAACATGGACGGGTGGGTGATGTCAAAGCCCGTCAGGTACGAGCCGGCGGACACGTGCAGCAAATCCACGCGCGACTCGAGAAGCTTTGCGATTTCAATGCCCTCCTCAAGGCCGTACCCGCCCTCGAAGAACTCCGCGCCGCTCATGCGGAACTCAATCGGGAACCCGGGGCCGACGGCCGCGCGGACGCTGTCGAGCACTTCCTGCGCGAAGCGCACGCGGTTCTCCAGGCTCCCGCCGTATTTGTCGGTCCGCTTGTTGTAATAGGGCGAGAGGAACTGGTTGATGAGCCACCCGTGGCCGCCGTGGACCATGACCATCTCGAAGCCGGCCCGCTTGGCCAGCGCCGCCGTGGCGCCGTAGGCCTCCACGATTTCCCTGATGAGCTCCTCCGTCAGCTCCCGGACGGGGACGCCGTCGTGCCGGACGCCGGCGCTCGGGCCCCACTGCTCAATCTGCCGTTTCTCCTCTTTGTCGATAAGGTATGTGCCGGAAAACTGCCCGGCGTGGGACAGCTCCACGCTCGGGATCGCCCCGTGCCGGCGGATGGCGTCCGCCGTATAGGTGAAGCTGGCCATGGAGCCCAAGACTTTCGGGTCGAGCCGGAACGCGTGCGAGTGCTCCGTCTTCGGGTGCACCACGCATTCGCTCACCGTCACGGCCGCGGCGCCGCCTTTGGCCCGCAGCTCGTAAAACGCCGTGGATTTCGGGCCGATGGTGCAGTCCTCGGGGATGTCCGTCCCGCCCATGGGGGCGCTGAACATCCTGTTTTTAAAAACGACGTTGCCGATCTGAATGGGTTTACATAAATTCGGAAATTTTCTCTTCATTCGTTCATCGCCGCCTGGTTCTTTCTAAATTCTTCGATTAGTTTAACCCAAGCCGCGCGTATGGCGCAATAAAAGTTTGCGCGTTGACCAACAAATCTTTCAAACCGGCGGGCACAGGCCGTTTTTTTAACGGTTCCCGACAATTTTTTAACGATTTGCGCGTTTTTCCTTACGATTTCCGCGTTTTCCCTCGCCGCGCTCTATTGCGGCGCTTTTATGCAACTTGCTATAGCCAAAGGGCATACTGGCATGATTTCTTTGCATGGCAGAGGCCGCATTTTTCATTGATTTATAGTGCATAATGCGTTATGATACGTATGATACGATTCATGGACGAAAGATACCAATATCATCATAATATAGACCCGTCTCTTAAGCGAAACCGCATTCCCCTTAGGGCGCTTTCTCACCGCCTCGCTCAAGTTGTCTTAAGTCCAAATACAGAAGAAAGGGCTGCGTTTGAGTATGCGTCTTCAGAGAGTTTTGCCCCTTTCGCCCGGTGCGGTAAGCGGAAAATGGACACACTGAAAATGGCTTATTTTGTTCACCAGCCAGCCCGGATAAGCGATTTGCGCCGGCCACATCTTACCAGCGACAAGCGCGCGTATAAAATCGTCAAGCATATCCGGCTGCCGGTTATAGATTATGTAAACTTCATCACCGACTTCTACGCCGACCGCCCTTTCATCGAGGAAAACCAGCATCTCTGCCGCGTCGATGAAAACGGCGTCTGGCACTGCCTGCTCGTCACGCAGCTCGACTCGACGAGCCGCGACGGCGTCCTTGTCATGTCGGACGGCGCCGTATACCCGAAGTGGGCGGCCTACGTCACGGACTGGGAGTATTCCGAATAGGCACCGCTTAAAAGTTCCTGTTGCTATCAAAAAAAGGCCGCGGCATAAAGCCGCGGCCTTTTCGCGCGCGCTTTTTCGTTTACTCGATGTTGAAGCGCAGAATCGGCTGCATCTGGACGCCCCTGAGCGCAAGCTCCGCGGCCTCCGGGACAAGCCGGAAGTCGGCGACGAGGGAGCCGGGCTTTTTGACAGGGTCGTCCTGCCCGAAGGGCACGAAGTAGACGTTTTTCCTGTTGAGCAGCAGGCCGAGATTGGGGGCGTTGCCGGTCAGTCCGTCGTTTGTGGAGATGGCGATGAGAACGGGCTTGCCGTTTCTCAGGTGCGCCTTCGCCGCCATGGTGACGCTCGAGTCGGTAATCCCGTGCGCGATTTTCGCGAGCGTATTGCCTGTGCATGGCGCGATGATGAGCAGGTCGAGGAGGTTTTTCGGCCCGATCGGCTCCGCCTGCGCGATGGTGTGGATGACGCTCCGGCCGCAGATGGCCTCGATTTCGTCGATGAAATCCTTCGCCTTGCCGTAGCGCGTATCCGTGGAATACGCTCTTTCAGACATAATCGGCACGATGTTGTCGTATTTTTCGCTCAGCTCCGATAGCGTACGGAGCGCCTTATCGAAGGTGCAGTACGATCCGCACAGCGCGAATCCGATGGTCCTGTCGTCCATTATGTCACGCCCTTTTCCCTGAGTATGTTGTAAATCGTGTCCCTGATAATCCTGCCGGACGTCACCGCCGCGACTTCGCCGGGAAGGCTCAGCGCCCAGACGGCCTTCACGCCGAGCTTCGACGCGGCCGAAAAATCAATTCCGCCGGGCTTGGAGGCCAGGTCAAGGCAGAGCGCGCCGCGCTTGATTTCGCGCAGCCGCTCCTCGCCCAGTATCCTCGCCGGTACGGTGTTGACGATTACGTCGTAATTGCCCAGAGTCCCGTCGATTTTATCCGTCTCGCAGGCCTCGTACCCGTACGCGCGTATCCACGCGAGGTCCTCCACTTTCCGCGCCGTCGCCGTCACGTACGCGCCGAGCCCGCGCAGGCGGTGGCAGAGAATCTTGCCGATGCGGCCGAAACCGATGACGAGACACTTGGAGTGGCAGACGGTGATGGCCGTCTCCTCCATAATCAGCTGGATGGCCCCTTCCGCCGCGGCGACGGCGTTGGAGACGGCCAGCTCCTCGCGCTTTAAGTAGTCGATGAGCTCGATGCCCGCCTCCGCGGCGATTTTTGCCGTCTGCTCGTCGACGCGGCCGGCGCAGACGATCTGGTCCGGCCGGAGCGCGGAAAAGATCTCATGCGTTGTATGTATTCCGAAGCTGAGCGGGGCGTTGAGCAGCCCTTCCCGCGACGTGACGGGAAGCGGCAGAATCACGCAGTGGGCCGGGTCGACCGCTTCCTTCACGCTGCTGCGCTGCGTGACCCCGTTTTCCAGCCGGAGTTTATCTATCGCAAAGGTTGAAACCCAGTGTCCGTCCGCCGCCAGCATCTCCGCAAGCTTGGCCTGACGCATGTCTCCTCCAATAACGGCAAATATCATGATGATATCCTCCTTTATCCGCTTGGACAAAACTCTTCACTATGACATACGGGCTGTACGCATAAAGCCACAGGGCGCTTCCGTTCATACTATTCCAACCCGCGCGGCCGTGTGACAGCCTCCTTTATGCCGCGCGCACAAAAAAAGCGGGGCGCTCTCGCTCCCCGCTTCGGGCAGGACAGGCTCAAGGCGCAGGCGGCAAAAGACGCGAAGAGCCTCGCGCGGGCGGCGGCTTGTTTGCATATAAAAAAGCCGCCGCTCTTTCCTGTGCTGGAGCGCCGGATAAGCAAAAATGCCGCCCGATTGGGCGGCTTCAATACTAAATACGCGGCTGCGCCGCGTCAAAAAACAAAAGGGCCGCTCAAAAAGCGGCCCTTTGACGCGATGTACCTTAGGCGCCGTGTTCCTGATGGCAGGCGTCGCAATCGCAGCTGCAGCCGACGATGGGCTCGGGGTCGATGCCCTGACGGCGGTAATAGTCGGCGATGGCGGACTTGATGGCCTCCTCGGCGAGCACCGAGCAGTGCATCTTCACCGGGGGCAGCCCGTCCAGCGCGTCGGCGACGGCCTTGTTCGTCAGCTGCAGGGCTTCCTGGATCGTCTTGCCCTTGACCATCTCCGTCGCCATGGAAGAGGTGGCGATGGCGGCGCCGCAGCCGAACGTCTTGAACTTGACGTCAACGATGACGTCGTTTTCAATCTTCATGTACATCTTCATGATGTCGCCGCACTTGGGGTTTCCCACCGTGCCGACGGCGTTGGCGTCCTCCAGCTCTCCCACGTTGCGGGGGTTGGAGAAATGCTCCATAACTTTTTCTGAATACATACTGTCTCTCCTGTTCTAATCTAGCACCTGACCATGCGGTCGAGCGCCTCACGGGCGGCGGCGGCTTCGGCCTCGTCCAGCGTGATTTCAAATTCCTCGTTCTCAAGGCAACTTAGCAGCGCCTCGAGCGTGACTTTCTTCATGTTCGGGCACACGAAGGCGGAGGTGACGGAGTAGATTTTCTTGTGCGGCAGTTCGCGCTGCAGCCGCGCGGCAATCTCCATTTCCGTCCCGATGATAATCTCCGGCGCGTCCGTCTTGCGCGCGAAGTCGATGATCTCCGCCGTGCTGCCGACGAAATCGGCGTGCCGGATGACTTCCTTGCGGCACTCCGGATGGACGGCGACAGCCGCCTCGGGGTGCGCCTTTTTCGCGGAGAGGATGTCGTTTTCCGTCACGCGGTGGTGCGTGGGGCAAAAGCCGTTGTGCAGGATGAATTTCTTCTCCGGCACCTTCTCGGCGACATACTCGGCCAGGTGAATGTCCGGTACGAAAATAATCTCGTCCTTGTCGATGCTGCGCGCCACGCGCAGCGCGGACGACGAGGTGCAGCAGATATCCGACACGGCTTTGACGGCCGCGGAGGAGTTGACGTAGCACATTACGGCGGCGTCCGGGTGCAGCGCCTTCAGCCGCAGCACATCCTCCACCGAGACCATGTCGGCCATGGGGCAGCCGGCGTCTATGGCGGGAATGAGCACTTTCTTGTGCGGGGACAGAATCTTCGCGCTCTCGCCCATGAAGCGCACGCCGCAGATGACGATGAGATCCTGCGGCGCCTGCATGGCCTTCGTCGCCATGGCGTAGGAGTCGCAGACGTAGTCAGCCACGTCCTGCACCTCGAGGGGGACGTAGTAGTGCGCCAGAATGAGGGCGTTTTTCTGCTTTTTCAGCTCAAGGATGCGCTTTTGAATGTCATTGAGGTTTTCCATGCATCTTTTCCTCCCAGAGCGGGGACATCGCCCTGAGTTTTTCAACTACTTTCGGGACTGTCTCGATCAGATAGTCAATGTCTTCTTCCGTCGTCGTCTCGTTGATGGACAGGCGCAGCGACCCGTGCGCGATTTCATGCGGCAGGCCGATGGCCAGCAGCACGTGGGACGGGTCGAGCGACGCCGACGAGCAGGCCGAGCCCGACGAGGCGCATATACCCGCGCTGTCGAGCGTGAGGACCATCGCCTCGCCCTCGACGCACTCGAACACGAAAGACGCCGTGCCGGGCAGGCGCTTTGTCGGGTGCCCCGTCAGCCGCGAGTACGGGATCTTGAGGAGCTCGCTGATGAGCCGATCCCGCATGGCGGTGACTTTTTTGATGTTCTCGTCCATGTGGTCCACCGCTTCCTTGAGCGCGGCGGCCATGCCGACGGCGCCGGCGACGTTTTCCGTGCCGGAGCGGCGGCCCTTCTCCTGCCCGCCGCCGGTGAGGAGGGGCGGCACGTACAGGCCTTTTTTAATGTACAGCGCGCCCATGCCCTTCGGGCCCCTGAACTTGTGGGCGGCCATGGACATCAGGTCGATATTCATCTCCTGCACGTTGATGGGGATGTGGCCGACGGCCTGAATCGCGTCGGTGTGGAACACAATGCCGCGCTCCCTGGCGATGGCGCCGATTTCGGCGATGGGCTGGATCGTGCCGATTTCGTTGTTGGCCGTCATGACCGAGATCAGGATGGTGTCCTCGCGGATGGCGTTTTTCAGGTCATCGAGGGAGACCATGCCGTACTCGTCGACGGGGAGATAGGTAATCTCGTATCCCTTCTTGGCGAGGGCGTCGAGCGTGTGGGTGATGGCGTGGTGCTCGATGGCCGTCGAGATAATGTGGCGGCCTTGCTTGGCCTTGACTTCGGCAATGCCGCGCAGGGCCCAGTTGTTGGCCTCCGTGCCGCAGCCGGTGAAGTAGATTTCTTCGGGCCTGGCCCCGATTGCTTCCGCAATCGTGGCCCTGGCCGACTCAAGGGCCTTTTTGGCCTCGCGGCCGATGCTGTATATAGCAGAAGGATTGCCGAAGCTCTCCGTCAGATAGGGCATCATGGCGTCAAGCGCTGTTTTGGACAGAGCCGTCGTACCGGCGTTGTCTGCGTAAACGAATCTCGCTTTCATAGTAATCTCCAGTCCTTAAAAAATGTCCCGGGATGTCATATCCTGATGCGTCTGCGAGTACGATACTATTTTAGTATATCTAATAGTAGCGTATTCTAACACCACTGTATACTAACGGTTACCCTTTGTCAACACGTCAATATTGATATTATGTCAGCGTCGTGTTATCATCTATTCTGTGGAATATATGTACTTTTGCGGCGTTTTTTGCCGCAATAGCCGTTTTGCGCGGAGGTGCCTTGTGAAAAAAATCGTCTCGGCCATACTCGTGCTCGCGTTGCTTGCCGGCCTTGTCACGGCTCTGGCGGCGGCGCCGGCTGGTTCCTCGCTTGACCCGCTCGTGTCGCTGCGCTACCTGACGGGCGCGTTTTTTGACGCCCTGATGGCGGAATTCCAGGTGAAATACGGTGGCACGGTCGGCGCCCGGTACAGCAAGGCCGAGGCGGATTTGACCGCGGCCTACCAAACGCACCTTGCCCGCATCGGCGCGCTCGAGGGCTACGAGGCCCTCCCCTCCCTCACGTCCTACACGCTCTACCCCGCGCAGACGGCGCAGCTGCTTTCGGGCAGCCTGTTTGTCCCCGTCTCGGGGCTTGCGACGCTCACCGTGACGAAGGGCGAAGTGATTAACGTCTCCACCGGCGAAATCGTCCCGTCCGGCGCGGCCCTCACAAACGGGCACCGCTACCTGTGCGCGGAGGACACCGTCGCGGCCGTCGCCGCCGGACAGACGCTTGAGATTCTCATCGAGGGCTTTTGCAATACTACGGCGATGAAAACGCCCCAGCCGCTGCCGTTTCTCGACATGACGAAGGCGGACTGGTTCTACCCCGCCGTGGAATACGCCGTCGGGCGCGAGCTGTTCAAGGGGACTGGCGCGCGCACCTTCTCCCCGAACAGCTCCATGACGCGCGCGATGTTCGTCACCGTCCTCTACCGCCTCGCGGGGCAGCCGTACGTCTCGACGGCCTCGATGGCGTTTTCGGACGTTAGGGACCCGAACGCGTACTATTATAACGCGGTGGCGTGGGCCAGCTCTAGCGGTATCGTCACCGGCTATGTGGACGGGACGTTCCGCCCCGACGTGTCCATCACGCGCGAGCAGATGGCGGCGATCATGTACCGCTACGCCGATTACGCCGGGTACAGCGTGCAGATTTCAAGCGCCGAGAAGTTTAACGCCTTCCCGGACAGCGGCGACGTCTCCGACTGGGCCGTAAACGCCCTTATCTGGGCCACCGACCGCGGCATCATCAACGGGGCGGACGGCAAGCTCCTGCCCGCAAACACCGCCACGCGCGCGCAGGTGGCGCAGATTATCATGAATTTCGGAAACGCCGCGCGCTGGTAAAGCACACTTCCCGCCGTTGTGAATATGATGAACTGACCCGCCATTGGGTCCATCGACGAACCGTCCGAGAGCGGACGGATCAATCCATAACGGGAGGAAGTACATTATGTGTGACACCGGGTTTGGCTTTAACAACTGCTTCTGGATCATTCTCATTCTGATCCTCATCTGCTGCTGCTGCGGCGGCTTTGGCTTCGGCCACGGCGGCTACGGATGCGGAAAATAAAAACCTTTTAGCCGGGCGGCATTGAGCCGCCCGGCTTTTTTTCTGCTCCGGATTCCCTTTGCCGCCGCCGGTCTGTATTTGCCCGCCCTTGCCGCCGGTCTTCCTTAGCCCGCCTTGCCGCCGTTTCGCCCTTGACGCCGGTCTTTTCCGGCGGTTTCCTGCATACCCGCCGGCTTCCCGGCGGGCTTTTTCACGCGTTGCGCGGGTGGTGGCGTGCCGGGTCGCGGGTTTGCTCATCACTCCCTTTGCAGGGGTGCCCTTTCAACGCTTCCCGCGCCGCACGGGGGCGCTTTCTCGCGGGCGGCGGCGCTGTGCGCGTGCGGCAGGGCGCGGCCATCGCGGCTCCTTCCTCCGGCGTCCTGCCCCGCGACGCCGGAGGCGAAAAAGCGGCGGATTAAGCCCGTGCGGCGCGCGGGCAAAAAACGCGGCCGTTTTGTCCGCGGGAACGCTCATATTTGGCTCTGCTCGGACATATCCCTTTACCGATAGGAGGGAATTGACTATGAAAAAAGTCATCGTCGCTTTACTGGCTTTCGCGCTCCTTGCCGCGGCCGCCGCGCCGGCCTTCGCGACGGCCGACTGGGACGAGGGGCTTCCCGTTTATCTGGAGGAAGACGAAGACACCGCCGCCGTCGACGCGTCCGTCTTTGAGGACGAAGGCGGGGCCGTCGCCGCCGTCGGGCAGCTGTCCATCCCCGCGCCGTCGGCCATCCTGATGGAAAAGGAGACGGGACGCGTCCTCTTTGAGAAAAACGCCGACGATAAGCTCGAGCCGGCCAGCATCACGAAGATTATGACGGTTCTGCTCGTCATCGAGGCCATTGAGGCGGGGAAAATCAGCCTCGACGAAATGGTCACGACGAGCGCCCACGCCGCGTCCCACGGCGGCTCGCAGATCTACCTCGAGGAAAACGAGCAGATGAGCGTGCGCGACCTGCTCAAGTCCGTCGTCGTCTCCTCCGCGAACGACGCCTCCGTCGCGCTGGCCGAGCACCTGTACGGCTCGGAGGAGACGTTCGTCGCGCGCATGAACGAGCGGGCAAAGGAGCTCGGCATGACCAACACCAACTTTACAAACTGCTCCGGCCTCCTCGACGACCCCAGCCACGTGACGACCGCGCGGGACGTGGCGATTATGTCCCGGGAGCTGATTAAACACGACCTCGTCAAGCAGTTTTCCACCATCTGGATGGACACCGTCCGCGGCGGCAAGTTCGGCCTGACGAACACCAACAAGCTCATCTACTACTACAAGGGCGCGACGGGCCTGAAGACGGGCTATACGCGCCGGTCCATGTACTGCCTGTCCGCCACGGCCGAGCGCGACGGCGTGGAGTACATCGCCGTCGTCATGCACTGCGACACGTCCGACCAGCGCTTTGAGAGCGCCAAGGCGCTGCTCAACTACGCCTTCGCCAACTTCGCCCTGTGCGACGTCTACCCCGATTCGCCGCTCCTGCCGATCCGCGTCGTCCTCGGCAAGTCGCCCTACGTCCAGCCGCTCGTCCAGGGCGGGTCGAAGATCGTCGTGGAAAAGGAGAAGGCCTCCTCGCTGGAAAAGACGGTGGAGCTGCCCAATAAGGTGAGCGCGCCCCTTAAAACGGGGGACCGCCTCGGCACGCTCACGGTCAAAAGCGGCGGCGAGGTGATCGGGGAGTACCCCATCGTCGCGGGCCACGACATCGGGCGGCTTTCCTGGGGGGACCTTTTTGTACAATTTCTCAAGCTGATGTTCACCGGCGGCTTGTAAATTTGTGCGTTTTCGGTTAGAATAGCCTTAAAGGCGCCCCAGTTCTCTTTACCCATCAGCAAACGCCGCCTGAAGGATGGTGGTACGTATGATAAAAGTCGATTTATCCGGCATCTCCGGCTTCGTGCCGGTGGATGCCGTGCGCTTTAAGGAAGGCAGAGACATCGTCAAAAACCTGCGTGAAGGCGAAGCCGGCCTTGAGGGAACAGGCTGGCTCCGCCTGCCGGAGGAAATGAGCGGCGGGCTTTTGGGCTCGCTGCGCGATACGGCAAGTCAAATATCCGGTGAATCCGACGTCCTCGTTGTAATCGGAACGGGAGGGTCCTATCTCGGTGCGCGCGCCGCGATTGAACTGCTCCGGTCCCCCTATTACAACGGCATGCGGAAGAGTACGCCGGATATTTTCTTTTGCGGAAACAGCCTTTCCGCCGCGCACCTTTCCCGGATTGTCGCCCTGATCGGCACGCGGCCCTTTTCCATCCTGTACATCTCAAAATCCGGCTCCACGCTGGAGCCGTCCGTGGCTTTCCGGATTATGCGGGCGCTGCTCGTCGCGAAAGTCGGCGAGCAGGAGGCGAAAAGCCGCATTTACACGATAACGGACGCGCGCTCGGGCCGGCTGCGCGCGATCACGGACCGCGAGGGGTACACCTCGTTTGAAATCCCCGCCGACGTGGGCGGGCGCTACAGCGTGCTCTCCCCCGTGGGGCTGCTCCCGATTCTCTGCGCGGGCATCGACGCGGAGGAAATCCTGCGCGGGGCGCGCGACGCGCTTGCGTCCGCCGCGGACGAGGCCGCGCTGTACGCCGCGGCGCGGCAGGCGCTCTACCAAAAGGGGTATAAAATCGAGCTGCTGGCGAGCTTCGAGCCCTTCTTCCGCTACATGGGCGAGTGGTGGAAGCAGCTTTTCGGTGAAAGCGAAGGAAAAGGCGGGCGCGGCATCTTCCCCGCCTACGCCGACTACACGGCGGACCTGCACTCCCTCGGGCAGTACGTCCAGGAGGGCGAGCGCGCCCTGATGGAGACGTTCGTCCTGTTTGAAAAGAGCGGTGTGCAGCTTCTCGTCCCCCCGGCTCCGGGCTTTGGCGACGGGCTCGACCCTGTCTCCGGCAAGCCGCTCTCCGCGCTCAACGAGGCGGCGGCGGAGGCGACGAAGGCGGCCCACATCGAAGGGGGCGTGCCCGTCATCGCCATCACGGCGCCGGATATGACGCCGTACAGCTTCGGGGCGCTGGTGATGTTCTTTGAGCTTGCCTGCGCCGTGTCGGCCATCATGATGCAGGTCAACCCCTTCAACCAGCCGGGCGTGGAGGCGTACAAGACGAAGCTGAAAGCGCGGCTCGGCCTTTAAGTCTATTTGCTCCCCCGCGGGAGATGGAATAGAGAGCCACTCGGAAAAACGACTCATCATTATTACAGCGAAAGAGGTGTCTTCTTATGGTTAAGATCATCATGGGCCTGAAGGGCTCCGGCAAGACGAAGCAGCTGATTGAGCTTGTCCGTGCCTGCGTAAACGAGCGGCACGGGGACGTCGTCGTCATCGAAAAAGGGCAGAAGCTGATTCACGAGCTGCCCCACGCGGTACGCCTGATTGAAGCGGCGGACTACGGGTTCTCCAATTACCCGGACTACGATTTCATCAAAGGGTTCATCTCCGGCCTGTACGCGGCCAATTACGACATCACCCACATCTTCATCGACAGCCTGCTCCGCATTGTCGGCCGAGAAGTCGACGCCAAGTGCGAGGAATTTATCGAATGGTGCGAGAGTTTTTCCGAGCGCATGAACGTTAAATTCACCATCACCATCAGCGCCGACGCCTCCGTTGCCCCGGAGGGCCTCCGGAAATACTTCTAAGACTTCGTGAACATACCCGCCCCCGGCCCCGGGGGCGTTCTCTTACAGCCCGGCGCCCGCGAACGCGGCAAGATACGCCCAGCCCGCCTTCCAGCTATAAGGCAAACCACGCGCGGAAAGGAAACAAATGCGCGTTTATATCGTCCCTTCAGAGGCGCCGGTATCACGCGCCCGACGGGGCGCGCGCGGCGGAAAGGAATGGACAAATCGCCCTAAACGCTGTATACTTCTTTTAGCAGTCTGCTAAAGCGCTTGCCGCGGATTTGTCTTTGCGCGCGTTTTGCGCGGAGGTGGCTCATGAAGCAAAACAGGCAGTTTGATCCCGCGTCGATTCAGGCGGCGCCCGCCCGCCCGCGCCTCCTTTTGCACAGCTGCTGCGGGCCGTGCAGCACCGCCGTGCTGGAGAGCCTGCTGCCGTATTTCGACGTGGACATCCTCTACTTTAACCCGAACATCCGCCCGCGGGAGGAGTACGACCGGCGCGTTCAGGCGCAGCGGGACGTGCTGGAAAAGATGCCGCTGACCCGCCCTGTGGGGCTTTTTGTCTGCGATTACGAGCCGGACGTGTTTACCGAGGCCGTCCGCGGACTTGAGAGCGAGCCGGAGGGCGGGGCGCGCTGCCGCGTGTGCTTTCGCCTTCGCCTTGAGGAGACGGCGCGCCGCGCGAAGGAAGCGGGATACGACGCGTTTACGACGACGCTGTCGGTCAGCCCCCACAAAAACGCCGCGGCGCTCAACGAAGCGGGCGCGCAGGCGTCTGAAAAGTTCGGGGTGCAATATCTCAGGGCGGATTTTAAGAAGAATAATGGGTATTTGCGCTCCGTCGAGCTGTCCCGCGATCTGGGGATTTACCGCCAGAAATACTGCGGCTGCAAGCCCGGATAAAAAGCGCTCTGAGCATTCTAACACGAGCAAACGAGAGGAACTATCGCATGTCCAGGTTTTCAACGCGAAAAATCGCTTTCGCCGCGCTGGTCGCCGCCGTGTACGCGGCGCTGACGATGATCAACCCATGGGGATACGGGCCCGTTCAGTTTCGCGTTTCGGAGCTTCTGTGCATCCTGCCCTTCTTCTTCCCGTACTCGGCATGGGGCCTTTTCGTCGGGTGCATTCTCTCAAACCTCATCAGCGCGTACGGCATTTACGACATTGTCTTCGGGTCGCTGGCCACGCTCCTGGCCGGCTTTTGCACCATGGCGCTGGGCAAAATCCGCCCGCAGACGGTTCTCACGAAAGCGCTCGCGTGCCTCCCGCCCGTTATCTTCAACGCGCTGATTATCGGCTGGGTCATCGTTCTGAACACGCCGGGGGAGTCGTACTGGTTTACGGCGCTCACCGTCGGCCTCGGGGAGGCGGCGGTGCTCTTTGTCCTCGGGCTGCCGGCGATGGTCGTCCTGCCGAAAACGGCGTTTTTCAGGACACTTCAGGCGCTTTACTCTTCGGAAATCGAGAAATAGGAAAGGGGCTGTGCCCATGAAAGTCAGAAAAGCCGTCATTCCGGCCGCCGGGCTCGGCACGCGCATGCTGCCGGCGACGAAGACCGTCCCCAAGGAAATGCTCCCCATGGTCGACAAGCCCGTCATCCAGTACATCATCGAGGAGGCCGTGGCCTCCGGCATCGAGGACATCCTCATCGTCACGAACCGGGCCAAGTCCGCCATGGACGACTACTTCGACTACTACCCGGAGCTGGAAGAGCGCCTCTTGCGAAATGGCCGCGAGCAGGAGGCCGCCGCCGTCCGCTACGCGGCGGACCTTGCCAACATCTTCTACGTCCGGCAGAAGGAAACAAAGGGCGTGGGCCACGCGATCTGGCGCGCCAAGCGCTTCGTGGGGAACGAGCCCTTCGCCGTCCTCTTAGGAGACGACATCATGCGCGCCGAGACGCCCGTCCTTAAGCAGCTGATCGACGCGGCGGAAAAGTACGGCGCGAGCGCCGTCGGCGTGCAGACGGTGGACGACTGCGTCATCTCCAAGTACTCGTCCGTCAAAGTCTCGCCCCTTGAGGAGCGCATCTATAAAGTGTCCGACATGAACGAAAAGCCGCGCCCCGAGGAGAAGTTCTCCAATTACGCCATCCTCGGCCGCTACCTCCTCTCGCCGGAGATTTTCGACATTCTGGAGAACACCCCGCCGGGCTACGGCGGCGAAATCCAGCTGACGGACGGCCTTAAGCAGCTGTGCCGGAAATCCCCGATGATCGCCGTCGACTTCGAAGGCCGCCGCTACGACACAGGCAACATCCGCGGCTTCCTCGAGGCGACGATCGACTTCGCGCTCGACAGCCGTGAGATCGGCCCGTGGATGCGCGCGTTTATCAAGGAAAAGGCGAAAACACTGTAACGACCATGCGCGGCGCCCTGAAACCGGAGCGCCGCGCCGCGTAAAGGAGGTTTTTCTGTGTCCGGCCAGACCGCCGTCATCCTCGCCGCCCTCATCACCGTCGCGCTGCCCATCCTCGCCGCGGCGATTCTGGCGGGGGGCGACAAAACCCGCCTGCTGTACGCCCTGCTCGGCGCGGCGACTTTTCTGGTCTTCGAGTACCTCTTGCGCTTTCCCCTCCTCTCGCTCCTTTCAAACGAGAGCCTTTCGTTTATCCTCTTTTCGCAGACGCAGCCCGTCCTCTATCCCCTCGCGCTCTCCCTTTCGGCGGCGCTATTCGAGGAAGGCGGGCGGTACCTCGCCTTGCGGTTTCTCGTCCGGCGCCGCGCGTTTGAAGACGGCGTTGCCTTCGGGATTGGGTTCGGGGGCGTTGAGTCGATCGCGCTCGTGGGGCTGCCCCTCCTCTCCGTCCTCATCACGAAGGAGGACGTGTCGGGGGCGATGGTGCTCATCTCGGCGGCCGAGCGGGTGTTTACGATGGTCGTCCACATCGCCTTCTCCGTCATGGTCCTGCGCGGCGTGGAAAAAAAGCGCGTCTGGGAAATACTTGCCGCCTTCACGCTGCACACGGTGTTTAACTTCATCGCGCTGGCGCTGCAGGTGGCCGGGTACCCCGTCTATGTCTCGGAGCTGTTTATCCTCGGCTTTATGTTCTTCATGCTCGGCTACATTCTCTACGTCCGCATCAACATACTCGGCCACGCTGAAAAGGGGGATGCCGCATGAAAAAATCCGCCGCCGCGCTGCTGTGCGCCGCCGTTTTGCTCACGGCCGCCTGCTCGCCGCAGGCCTTCGAGTTTGACGAGGACGCCGCCGTCGCCGCCGCGAAAGACGTCATTGACCTTGTCTATATGCTCGACTTTGACGCCGTCTGCGCGCTGTTTCGCGAGGACGTGCGGGAGATGGTGTCGGCCGAAGCCCTCGGGGCGGCCGTCGCGCCGATTCTCGACGGGGCCGGCAGGTTCGTCGAGTACACGAAGGCCAAAGCCGTCGCCTACAACGACAAGCAGTACGGCGAGATTATCATCGTCGCCGTGCAGGCAAAGTACGAAAACGAAAAGCTCACCTACACCGTCTCCCTGGGCAGGGACTTTAGCCTCGTGGGGCTTTACATCAAATAAAAAAGCGGCGCGCCTTATCCGCGCCGCCGCTTAAAAAACGAAGGCCCGCGCCGCATGGCGCAGGCCTTTTATTCATCTTTATTCCTCTTTTTCCTTTGCCTTTTCTTCCTCTTCCTTCTCCTGAAGCAGCTTGACGTAATAGCCGAGCGTCATGAGGCTGTCGCTGAGGTGGATGTTCTCGACGGCCACGTTGTCCGGCACGCTGAGCTTGACGGAGGTGAAGTTCCAGATTCCCTTGATCCCGAGGCTGATGACGAGGTCCGCCACATCCTTGGCGTACGTCCGCGGGACGGTGATGACGGCGATGTCCACCTTGTTCTCCTTGCAAAACTGGGAGATGCGGTTGACGTGCATGATCTCGATGTCGCGGATTTTCGTGCCGACGAGGTGGGGGTTTATGTCGAACACGCCGATGACGCTGTACCCTTCCTTCTCGAAGGCGGAGTGGCGCGCGAGCGCCTGCCCGAGGTGGCCGGCGCCGATGATGATCATGGTGCGCTGCTTGTTAAGCCCTAGGATGTTGCCGATTTCCTGCCGCAGCTGCTCGACGTCGTACCCGTAGCCCTGGAGCCCAAAGCTGCCGAAATTAAAAAAGTCCTGCCGCACCTGCGAGGACGTGATGCCCATCTTTTTCCCCAGGTCGCTGGAGGAGACGCGGCTGATGCCCATCTGGTGGAGATTCGTGAGGAATCGGTAATATATCGGCAATCGCTTAATGACGATGTCAGGTATCTTCTTCTGTTGGCCCATGGAAACACCCCTTCGACGAGAATACGCGCGCACGGCTTGCGCCGCGCTTATCGAAACGGCGGTATGCGCCGGAGTCAATTCTGTGAAAACTTTAACATATAATCAGGCGGGTGTAAAGCGTTTCAGGGGCTTTTCCTTTGACTTTTTGTAAAATTCCCTATATAATTGGTAAAAATTTATTGTCTCATGGCTATTCGGACGAATAAAAAACGCACAGGGCGGCGTTTCCGCCGCCCTGTGCGATGGGCGCTTTAGGAGCAAAACACCGCGATTTCGTCGAGCGGCGTGCGCTCGCTGCGGAAGTTGTTGATGGCGTTGCCCTCGTCGACGTAGCCGATGGCGATGCCGATGACGATTTTCGCGCCCGCCGGAATGGGCAGCTCGCGGCGCAGCACCTCGGGGTAACTGACAAGCGTGATGGCCGGGATGGTGCCGAGCCCCTGCTCCACGGCGGCGAGCATGACGCTCTGGGAGAAGGCGCCGATGTCGTACAAAGACCAGTGCCCGAGCATCTCGTCCATGCACAGGAAGATGACGCAGGGCGCGTCAAACATCCGCTGGTTGAGCGCGCCGAACTGGTCGGCGGCGTCGCCGCAGTCCTGCACCATTTTGGGGCGCAGGCCGCGCTGGCGCTCCTTGCACGCCTCCGGCCACTTGTCCGGGCGGGGGACTTCCGGCGAGGCCGGCACGCCGTCGGCGTAGCACTTTGCGTATCCGGCGCGCACGCGCTCGAGGGCCTGCCCTTCGGCGACGACGATCTGCCACGGCTGGGAGTTGGCCCAGCTCGGCGTCCTCAAGGCCGCCTCCAGGATGGCGCGGAGCTTGTCCCGCTCCACGGGCTGGCTTTTAAACGCGCGCATCGAGCGGCGCGCCAAAAGCGCTTCTTTTACGGTCATCGTATTCCCTCCATTCACTTTTCAGACAATGTAGTTTATCACGTCACGACGCCGCTCCGGCGCGGGCGGGGTCTCCCCCGCGGGGTACCCGAATGCGGCGCCGTAAAACGGCTCGTACCCGTCGGGGATCCGGAGAAGCGCCGCCGCCTCGGGCTTGGTCAGCCAGAAGCGCAGCAGCCCGAGCCACACCGAGCCGATGCCGAGGCTGTGTGCGGCGAGGAGCATGTTCTGCATCGCCGCGGAGCAGTCCACGGGGTACGCGAAGGCGCTCTTCCGCCCGGAGACGACGATGACCGTCGGCGCGTCGTACGTGACGCGAAAGTTCGGGTCGCTGCCCATCTTGCGCACCCATTCGTTATCGGATTTGGCCATCTCGGCGCTCGTCTCGCGATTGATGCGGTCGAGCAGCTCCTTGTTCTGGACGACGGTGAAATGCCACGGCTGCTGGTTGTGGGCCGACGGCGCGTAAAGCCCCGCCTCGAGGATGGCGGCAAGGGCGCTCTCCTCAAGCTGGCGGCTTTCGTACCGGCGGATGCTGCGGCGGCTTAAAATGGCGGACAAGACCTCGTTCATATCGCGGCTCCTTTCGCATTTCTCTCTATACATAATTTACCGTGCCGCAAGGCGCGATGCAAGAGAGAACCATATTCATTCACACTTCAAGGAGGACAAGCATGCGCTTTACAGTCTGGTACCTCGGCCACAGCGGCTTTGCCGCGGAAGCGGGCGGCCGTTTTCTCGTGTTCGACTACTTTAAAACCACGCCCGAAGCGCCCCGGTTTGGGCTGGACGGCGGCGTCGTGGACCCGGACGCCCTGAAAAAGTACGAGACCGTCACCGTCTTCGCCTCCCACGCCCACCCGGACCACTTTGCCCGCGAGATTCTCAAGTGGGAGGACGCGAACCCGAACATCCGGTACGTCCTTTCGCACGACATCCGGAAACTGCCGAAAAACGCGCCCGTCACGCGCGCGCATCCCCACGAGGCGTACAATCTCGGTGACATGACGGTGCGCACGCTCAAATCGACCGACGAGGGCGTGGCGTTTATCGTGGAGATGGGGGACCTTCGCCTTTACCACGCCGGCGACCTCAACTGGTGGCACTGGGAGGGCGCGCCGGACGAGGACAACTTAGCGCAGCAGCGCGGCTACGCGGCGGAGATGGCGAAAATCCGCGGCGAGCGCTTTGACGCGGCGTTCGTCCCCGTCGACCCGCGCCTTGAAAAGCAGGCGCTCTGGGGACTTACCGCCTTCATGGAGGCGGCGGAGGCGGAAAACGTCTTCCCCATGCACTTCTGGGACGACTACGCCATCTTCGACCGGATTGAAAACGACCCCGCCGCGGCGGCCTGGCGCGGCCGCGTGCGGCGCATCACGCGCCGCGGCGAGCGGTTCGACCTGGAAAGCGGCAGCTAAAAAGGGCGCGCCGCCGGCGTAAAGCGCCGCTGCAATACAGCGCGGCAGGCGGAAACGCGCGCACTTTTTGCGGCGCGCCGGCGGATAGGCGAAGCGGCGCGCGAAAGCGGCGTTTGGATAATTGCAGTCAATGCAAAAGACTATCAGGGCGGCGCAAACGCGCCGCCCTCGTGTATTATCTTCCACTTCGGCGCGCCTTATGAAAAACCGCGCGGGCGCGTCTTTGGGAAACGAAAAGGCGGCGCAAAAAACGCGCCGCCTGTTGTGTTTTTCCCCGCCGGCATGGCTTTTGCGCGGGGGCGTATCAAATCGAAAGGCGGCGCTCAATCGCGCCGCCTTTTTCGCGTGTGAATCGATTTTACGCCCGTTTTGGCTTTTGCAAAAGCCGGTCGAGAACCGGCAGCAGCGCCGCCGTGACGGCCGCCGTTATCACCAGTTCCGGGAGCATGTAGCCGCCGTTGTAGGTAAGGGAGTAGTACCAGACGGGCACGTTCTCCGGCGCGTACGACTCCCAGATTAAAATGCCCGACAGGAAGCTGCAGATAAAGCGCAGGAAGACGGCGACGGCCGCGCCCACGGCGCCGGAGGCGGCGCGGTTTTTGATCCCCTTCCCGAAGAAGGCGGCCGCGCCGAGTACGGTAAACGCGAGCACATAGTCGAAAAGAATCACGCCGATGTAGGCCGGGAACGTCCCCGCCGGAGGCGGGTAGAATCCAAGGGCCATCTGCAGCAGGCTGTGGACAAAGCCCGTCGCAAGCCCCCATTTCACCCCGTGGCGGTACGAAATGAGCACGAGCGGGACCATGCTCGCCGCCGTGACGGAGCCGCCCTGAGGCATCCTGAAAAGCTTGACGAAGCTGAGGACCGTGGCCAGAGCGATCATCATGGCACACTCTACAAGATTGCGCGTCGTGTTGGTTTTCATGGCGTCTCTCCTTATCCATTCAAGATTTGAACGGCATAAGGGTCCTCGTCCGGATGCGCTGCGCTTTTGGGTAAAAAAATGCACTCTGAAATGCCCCAGAGTGCGGCATTTCATTCCCTACGCTGGCATTATCCAGATCAGGTCAGAGGGTTTACGGCGTCAATCCGCCGACTCTCAGCCGAGACTACTCAGCACCCCTTATGCAATTGTTCTGTTTTCATTATGACACGCATTTCCAGCCCTGTCAACCATAAAAAGGGGGAGCTCAAAGCTCCCCCTCCCTGCGGTAGGGCGGCGCCATAGCTGCCGCGCTACTGTTTCGGGATACTGCGCTCGGCTATTTCAATGGCTTTGCGCACCATGTTGCCGCAATCTCGCGATGTGACGTCGCCCCAGCCGGCGGTTCTAACGGTGTCGTAGACGCCCAGCTCCTTGGCGATCTCCATCTTGAGCTTTTCGGACATCATGCCCCGACTTGCCATTTTTATGCCTCCTCAAGTTTGGCAAAACCAAACTCCGGCATTTGCTTTGAGCCGTGCATCCACGGTTTCTCAAAGCATCGTTAGTATGTGCGCGCGCCCGCCTGTTATGTTGATAGAAATCTAGCGGTTTTCCCCGATTTTTCAAGGCGCAATAAAAGCCTGTTGAGGCGCTCGGACGTGTCGTCCCGCTCTTTGTAGACCCAAATCGGGTCAAACTGCGCGCCAAAATTTTTCGAAAACGAATAATAAAGGCAAAGTTTCTGATAGTATCGCTCAAGGTCGCTCAGTTCCCATCCCGTCTCCTCCGGGCGCGGGACGGCCGGCTTTTTGCGGATGAAAAACGCGTCGACATACTCAAGGAGCGTTTGCATCAGCTCGGTGCTGCGCACGTCGAAGGGCAGCATCATAAGCCTAAATGCGATGGGCTCGGGGAGCTTGAAGGGCGCGATCGCGTCGAGCACCAGCAGGTAGTCGCGCACGTCCATCTTGCGGTAGTAGCCGAGCTTTTCCTCCGTCACGCTCCAGAGCGCGAGCTTTTCCCGAAGCGGCAGCCCCTTGATTTCAAGCAGCGCCTCGCTCGGCCCTAAAACGGCCTGCTCGAGCGGCTCGTCCTCCGCCTCGAGGCACTCGCGCAGAAACTCCGCGCCGCCGGCTTCCGTCGAGGCGACGTAGCCGACGTCGTAGATGCCCTGCCGCCCGGCGCGCCCGGCAATCTGCTTGACTTCCTGGGACGTCAGCTGCCGGCGCTCGTTGCCGTCGAATTTCGTCAGCTCCGTGAAGACAACGCGGCGGATGGGGAGGTTGACGCCCATGCCGATGGCGTCCGTCGTGACGAGGACGGTGCTCTTCCCGCTTAAAAAGTCGCGGTACTGCATCCGCCGCACTTCCGGCGGAAGGTCCCCGTAGATGACGCTTGTGCGGATGCCCTTTGACTGGTACAAGGCGGCCAGCTCCAGCACGCCTCTTTTTGAAAAGGCCACGAGCGCGTCGCCCCGCTGCACGTCGCGGAGGTAAAACGGCCTGTCCTCGACCTCAAGCGGCGTTTTGCGCTTATACTCGATGACTTCCACCTCGTCGCCGCAGTCCTCCAGAATGCGCATGAGCAGCGGCCGGGCGTTTTCCGCGCCGCAGATATGGATTTCCGGGCAGCACAGGCCCAAAACGGCGCGCGTCCACGCCTGCCCGCGCTGCGTGTTGGCGATCATCTGAATCTCGTCGATGACGCACACGTCGTACGGGCGGCCAAGGTCGAGCTTTTCGATGGTGGAGCAGACGTGGCTCGCCCCTTCCACCAAAAGCTCCTCCTCGCCGGTGACGAGGTTTGTCGGGATGCCGTTTTCGTTGAGCTTTTCAAAATTTTCAAGGGCCAGCACGCGAAGCGGTGCGAGGTACGCCCCGCTCCGCGCCTGCATCAGGCGCTCGATGGCTTGGTACGTCTTGCCCGTGTTCGTCTCGCCGAGGTGGACGATGACGCGCCGGCGCATCATCCGCGCGCGCGGGTACTCGTCCTTCGGGTTTTCGGCAAACCGGCGCGCCATCTCCTCCCGCATGCGCCGCGGGATGTGGTGCGTGACGAGCACGGAGATGATGCCGGACTGCAGATACCCGCGCCTGTCCTCCGCGACGACTTCCTCAAACCTGTAATTCGTGCCCCTCTGCCTGTTGTAGTGATTCAAAAGCCGCTCCGAGACGGTGTCCAGAAGGGCGACGTAGCCCTCGTATACTTCCTCAAACCCCTCCAGCTCGGCCCACTGCATGCTGCGCAGCGCCTTGATTTTTTTGCGCAATGCCGCCTCGTGGTCCCAAAGCCGCGAGTCCTTCGTGCTGGCGATGATTTGTTCCGTACGGCGGAGCGCTCTCTTGATCAGATCAAATTCGCGCTGGACTTTTCGGAATTTTTTCATGGGTTCACCTGCCGTCTCCGTTTCATACACTTAGCGTGCGCTCTGCCGCGCGCGTTATTCCTTTTCGTTTTTTTTGCTTTCCGCGTTATGCGGCTCCACAATTTGCAAAATTGCGCGCTCCGTCACGGGCGGCGCGATGGCGGCGGAAAAGCCTTCCTTCAGTGCGCTCTCGCGCGTGCCCTCCTGCGTTAAAACGGCCGCCGCCGCGGCGCCCAGCTCACGGGCAGTTTTTAATATTTCGTCAAGCAGCTGCGGCTTGAGCTCCGGCGCGGGGTAGTCGACGAGCACGAGCCGGGGCGAGATTGCCTTCATACGCTGCGGCGCGTCCTCGGCGACGGCGGCCGTGTACTGCACGTCCGGTCGGCCGCGCAGCGCCCGCGCGACGTTCATGCGGCTGTCCCGCCCTGAGGTGACGTGCAGAATTTTAATCTCTGTCCGGGCCGGCTCCTCCCAGCGCTTAAGGTACAGCGGAAACTCCACGCAGAAGGTGCTGCCTTCCCCGATGACGCTCTCCACGTGGATGGCGCCGCCTAAAAGCTGCACAAGCTGGCGCACAATCGCCAGGCCGACGCCCGTCCCCTCCACGGCGTCCGAGCTGCGCTCAAGCCGCGTAAAGGGGCTGAAAATCTTGTCGAGCTCCTCCTTGCGCATGCCGATGCCCGTGTCCTGAATGGAAAACCGGATAATCTCCCCTTCGACGGCGCAGGTGAAGCGCACGCTGCCGCCCGGCTTGTTGTACTTGATGGCGTTCGTCAGGAGGTTGAGGAGAATCTGCTTCAGGCGCGTGCGGTCCGTCTGAATAACGACGCCCGGCATGTGGCCGACGTGCAGCGCGATGCGGTTGTTCTCCGCAAGCGGCGTGACGATCGTCACCGCCTCGTCGACGACGGAGCGGACGTCGACGGGCCCGATCGTAATGCGCAGCTTCCCCGCTTCGATGCGCGCGAGGTCGAGCACGCCGTTGATAAGCCCCAGAAGGTGCTGCCCGGCGCTGATGATCTCCCCGACGTATTCGCGCTGCGCGCTAGTGAGCTTCTCGTCCATCTGCAATATCTGGGCAAAGCCCAGTATGGCGTTGAGCGGCGTGCGCAGCTCGTGGCTCATGTTGGACAAAAACTGCGATTTGGCGCGGCTGGCGGCTTCCGCGGCGTCGCGCGCCCGGATGATGGAGTGCTCCATTTCGATGCGCTTGGTGTTGTCGCGCACGGAGATAATCACGCGCGGCGGCTCCGAGTCGATGCGGGCAAGGCGCGCGATGTACCAGCGCGTGCCGTAGCGCGTGGGGATTTCAAAATCAATCAGCATCGGCTCGCCCGTGTCGATGACCTGGTTGATCGCCTCGATGGTGCGCCGCTCGACGAGGGAGCCCGACGACCCCAGCCAGTGGACGAGGCGCGCAAACTCCTCCGTCTCCGCTTTCCGCCCGGAGACGACGGGGCGAAGGTCCGCGCCGTCCCGCCCGGCCTCGAGGAGGAAGTCGTCCACGGAGCTGAGCGCCGCCTTGAGGTACGCCTCTTTCTGGCGGATCTCGTTGTTCATCAGCATGAGCGACTTGTTCGTATCCCCGAGCTGCCGGCCCGTTTCCGTGATGAGCCGGAGCGTCTCGTCGATTTCGACGGTCTGCGCCTCGGGCGCCGCCTGGTAGTAGTCGCCCTGCGCGATGCTCTTGATAAGCTGGTTCATCATCAGCAGCGACGTGCTCGCCTTCTTGCTGTAGCTCTCGCAGCGCAGCCGCTGCACCTCGGTAAAGATGACGAAAAACAGTACCGACACGCCCAGCAAAAACAGCCCCATGCGCTCGACCGTCTCCGAGACCGTGTAGACTTTCTCGTACATCTTCTTTTCGCTTACAACGACGAGCAGCTTCCAGCCCGTCTCGGCCACCGTGTTCCACGCCACGACGCGCGGCTCGCCGCCCACGGTGATCTTGGAAAAGCCCGACGCGCTCGCTTCAATCTGCGGCACGAGGCCGGCAAACTCCGTGCTGCCGATGTCAATCCGCTGCTCCAAGGCCGCCGCCCAGTTTGACGGCATCGCGTTGGGCACGTCGATGCCCCAGTCGGCGCGCGCCTGCTTCGGGAGGGCCATGGGTTTCCCGTTGTCCCCGATTAAAATGGCGTAGCCGCCCCACGGCGTCTGCATGTCCTCGATCTGCTTGGCGATGCGGCTGACGAGGATTTCGGCGCAGTATATGCCCTCCATATTGTCCCCGATGTAAACGGGCACGACGGCCGATATCATGTAGCCGAGGCCCGAAAAGCTGCTGTACGCCATCGTCCAGCGCACGCGGCGCTCCGGGTTGCGCACCGGCCCCGCCTCAATGTAAAGCGGGTGGCGCGTGATGTCGTACTTCGGCACGAAGCGCGCCGTCGGCTCGACGAACGGGTAATAGACGAGCAGCCCGTCGTACGTGCAGAAATACGCCGAGGCAATCAGCTCGTTCCGTCCCGCCACGTCCACAATCAGCGGCTCCATCGTGAGCACGCGGGCCACCTTCTGCCGCTGCTCCTCCTTCACGGGCACAATGCCGTTGTAGTAGATGCTCACGCCGCCCGTGTCGACCGCCGAGTAATACTCGCCGGTCGGCGTATAGGCAAGGCGGCTTGCGTCCTTCGCGCGAAGCTGCGCCGGCTGCTGGAGCGCGCGCGCCATCGACGCGGCCAGCACCGTCGTGTCGCTCGCCACGCGGTGCAGCTGGTCGTCAATCAGCTCCGCCTGAAGCCGCGCCGCTTCGGCCAGCTGCATGTCGGCCTGCTCCATGATGTGGACCGACATCTCGTTTTTGACCCAGTTGTTCGCGGCAAAATAGCTGAGCACCAAAAGCGCCTGGATGAGCAAAAGCGGGAAAATGACGGTCTTGTAGTACGCCTGCCAGATAAAGTCGTAGAGCTTCTTTTTCTTTTTTGGCTGTTCGGACATCGCACTCATCCCCTGCCGCCCCGGTATAATTTCACATCGCTTGTCCCGCTCGCGCCGGTTGCTTTTTTCTTCCAACCGTTATATAATCAGGCGTCAGCGCCACTGGAATTAAAGCCCGTTTGCCTGATTGGGAAGGAGGTGCGCCATCAATGATTAAAGCCATTATTATTGACGACGACCTGCCCTCGATACGCGTGGTTGAGCATTTCCTCAGCGCGTACCCCGAAGTCGAGCTGACCGGCTCCTTTACGGACCCTGCGGAAGCGCTTGAAAAGCTGGATACCTGTTCCCCGGACATCGTGTTCCTCGACATCCGCATGGGCGCCCTTTCCGGCATGGACACGGCGAAAAGAATCCTCGCCGCCTGCCCCGATACGGACATCATCTTCACCACGGCGTACGACAATTACGCCGTCGAAGCGTTTGAAATCAACGCCACGGACTACCTCGTCAAGCCCATCATGAAGTCGCGGTTTGACCTGACCATGCAGCGCGTCCTGAAAAAGCACGCGCCCGCGGAGGCAGACCGCCTGCGCATCACCTGCTTCGGGAAGTTTGCCATCTCCCGCCCGGACGCCGCCCCCGTCCGCTGGCGGACGGAAAAATCAAAGGAGCTGGCGGCCCTTCTGGTCTACCACCGCGGCAGCGTCGTCTCGCGGGACGAGATCATCGAGCTGCTCTGGCCGGACACCGAGCCCGGCCGCGCGGCGCGGTACCTGCATAACAGCATTTATTATATCAGAAAAAGCCTGGAAGGCTATAACATCTGTCCGTCCGTGATGAAAATTGCCGGAAGCTATTCGCTCGTCCTGTCGGAGTCCGTCGAAGTCGACTACGACGAGTACGAAAGGCTCTACGCCAAGGCGGACAAGTCCGTCGCCGACCTTGAAGCGCTCTTTAACCTCTTAAAGCACGATTTCATGGAGGGCGAAGACTGGGAGTGGGCGCTTTTGCAGCGCGAGATATTGCAGAAACGGTGCATTGAAATTGCCCTCCGGCTCGCCAGGCTCTATATGAAAGCCGAAGAGCTTACGAAAGCCGAAAGCGTTTTGCGCACGGCGTATCTCAAAGATCCGTACGAGGAGCACACCGTCGAAGTCCTGCTCAAGTTTTACATCGACTCCGGCCAGAAGGCCGCGGCCCTCAGGCTATACGACGAATACGAGCACACCATGCGGCACGAGCTGGGCCTGACGCCCGAAGAGGATATAAAAAGGCTCGTCGCCACCCTGCGCTGACGTTTCCCCCGCGTCCTACGGGTTTTCTTTTTGTGCCTGTTTTCCCTTGATTTGGAAGAATATGTGTAGTACGATAGTCCCATAAACTGATAAACCGACAAAAAGCGCGCAAAGGAGATAAGAACGATGCTCAAGTACCCCCATCTCTTCGAGCCCATCCGCCTCGGAAACGTCATTTTCAAAAACCGCATTTTCGCGGCGCCCATATCCGGAAGAACCTTTGACAGCATGGCCTACACAAACGAGGACAGCATCGCGTTCTTCGAGCAGAAGGTCATCGGCGGCGCGGCCTCGATCTGCGTGGGCGACTGCCTCGTCGACTCCAAACGCGGCATGTCCCGCGAGAAGGTCATCTCGATGGACGACCCGAACTGCGAGCGCCCCATGAACCTGCTGACCGCCGCCATCCGGCGGCACGGCGCGGTGGCGTCCGCCGAGCTGCAGCACGCGGGGCTGTACGCCGCCGTCTCCCGCGCGCGGGGCGAGGTCATCTACGGCCCGTGCGACGGGGTGGATAACTACGGCAACGTCTACTACGAGATGCCGGAGGAGGTCATCGAGCAGACCATCAACGCGTTCGCCGAAGCCGCGGCGCGCGCCAAGCGGTGCGGGTTTAACATGGTGACCCTCCACGGCGGGCACGGCTGGCTCCTGTCCCAGTTTATGTCCTCGAAGGTCAACAAGCGGAAGGACCGCTGGGGCGGCTCGCTGGAAAACCGCATGCGCTTCCCCATCGCCGTCTGCGAGGCAATCCGCCGCACCGTCGGCCCCGGCTTCCCCATCGAAATCCGCATCAGCGGCTCGGAATTTACGCCCGAAGGGTACGACCTTGACGAAGGCGTCGCCATCGCCAAAATGCTCGACGGGCACGTCGACCTCATCCACGTCTCCGCCGGCCACCACGAGCGGCAGGAAGTGTTCACCATCACGCACCCGAGCCTGTTCATGGAGGACAGCTGCAACGTCTACCTCGCCGCGGAGATTAAAAAGCACGTCAAAACGCCGGTGGCGACCGTCGGCGCCCACTGCGACCCGGACCTGATGGAGGAAATCATCGCCTCGGGCAAGGCGGACGTCATCGAAATCGCCCGCGCGCTGCTGGCCGACCCGGACCTGCCGCGCAAAGCCCGCGCCGGCAAGACCGACGAGATCCGCCCGTGCCTGCGGTGCCTTGCCTGCTTCTCGAACACCGTGCTCAACCTCCACACCTTCTGCGCGGTCAACCCCCTCATCGGGCGGGAGCTGGAGTACCGGCACGCCCAGCCGCCGGCGGAGCGCAAGACCGTCCTCATCGCGGGCGGCGGCGTCGGCGGGATGCAGGCGGCCATTACCGCCGCGAAAAACGGGCACAAGGTCATCCTCTGTGAAAAGAGCGGCCGGCTCGGCGGCGTGCTCCGGTGCGAGGAGGACGTGCCGTTTAAGAAGAAAATCAAGGCGTACCTCGACTATCAGGTCCGCATGGTGGAGAAAGCCGGCGTGGAGGTGCGCCTGAACACAACCGTCACGCCCGAATACGCGAAGGCGCTGGGGCCGGACGTCATTATCGCCGCCCTCGGCGCGCGGCCGGCGCGCCTGCCCATTCCCGGCATCGACCTGCCGCACGTTTTCACCGCGGAGGAGATCTACGAAGACCCCGCCAAGGCCTTACAGCGCGTCGTCGTGCTCGGCGGCGGGCTCGTCGGGCAGGAGCTTGCCGTGTACCTTGCCGGCATGGGGCGCGACGTGACCATCCTTGAGATGCTGCCGGCCCTCAACAGCGGCGGCAACTTCATCCACCAGTTCGCCCTCGACCTCGAAATCGAAAAGCACGGCATCAAGACCTCCCTGTCCACAAAGGCCGTCGCCATCGACGAAAAAGGCGTCACGGCGGAGCGGGACGGCGAGACGCTCTTCTTCCCGGCGGACACCGTCGTGTGCGCCACGGGTCAGGCGCCGCTGTCGGACGAGGCGTACGCCCTCGCCGAGATCGCGCCGGAGTTTTACGTCATCGGCGACTGCGTCGAGCCGAAGAACATCATGCAGGCGACGGCTATGGCCGACGCCGCGGCGCGCACCATCGGGCGGTACAGCTCGTAAGCGGCGCGGCGCTCAGTATCGGGCGGTACAGCTCAGCGGCGCGCAATACAGGGCGGTACAGCTCGCAATCGAAACAGGCGGCCGCCGCGCAAAGCGCTCAAGGCGCCGCCTGAGCGCGCGGACGCGCTTCGCTTCCCGGCGCGCGCGGTAAAGATTTGCCGTTCAGCGGGCGCCGCCCTCGCGCCATGGCATCGGGCGGCATTATATGGCTACGATGCGTTCGCCGAAGCGGCGCGGACACGCAAAATATCTTCGCATCCGGCGCATCGCGTGTTTATATCGTTGACATAAAATTAGTTAACATAAAAGACGGCGGAAAATTCCGCCGTCTTTTTCTATTCGATGTCTTCGCCGATGAGCTTTTCATAGTCCACGACGTCGAGCAGCCGCCCGAACTTCTCGCCCACCTTGATGTAATGGGCGCACTGGAAAAAGCCGAGCCGGCGAAACAGCGCGATGCTGGCCGCGTTCTCCCCGCTGATGGAGGCAATCAGCGCGCGAAAGCCCTGCTTCCGGGCGTACTCTTCTATAAACCGCACAGCCGCCTCGCCGAGGCGCGCGCCGAGGAAGTCTTCCTTTATGTAAATGGCAATATCCGCCGTGTTCCGGTACGCCTCGCGGGGGTGGTGCTTTGACAGGCCCACATACCCGACGACCTGATCGTCGAGCAAGAGCACAAATGTCTTGTGGCGCGGGTCTTCGTGAAACACGAGGGCGCGCATCTGATCCAGAGTCAGGGGCGTTATGGTGAAAGTCACGGTCGTGTTGGCGACATAGTGGTTGTAGATGGCCAGCACATCCGGCAGGTACTTTTCCGCCATCGGCTCAAAGCGCAGTTTTCCGTAATCTATCTCTCTCATGCTGAAAACTCCTTATTCGACAAACTCAAAGTAGACCGGGCGGAGCATAAACTCGCGCACAGGCAGCTCCGACTGATTGACCGCAAGGCACAGCTTCACGTACGCCGCCTCGAAGGACATCATGGGAAGCGCGATGGCACCCGCCTGAAGCATCTCATGCGCCGTGACGTACATATCCCGCCCGCCCCGCACGGACTGGACAAACACCTCGATCCCCCGCTCGCGGCACCGGCGGATAAACTCCGCAAGGGCGTGCCGCCCCGGAGTGGCGCAGGCGGTCGAGGAGTGGTACAGGCGGTGGAGGACGGCCTTGACGTCCGGGCGGCTCAGGTCAAACAGCGTGTAATCAAGCCCCGGGTAGGGCGCGATGGCGAGCACTCCGCTCTCAAACGCGCGCGGGGCGCGCAACTGAGGGCGCGGCGCTTTCAGCGCGTCGAGCGGCGGGCTGCCTTCGCGCGCGCAGACCTTGAGCCTGCCGCCTTCCATCACGCCGAAGGGGCCGCCGCCGAAACCGGAAAAATCGCCGGTGTATAGGTCAGCCTCCATAAGGCGCGTGGCGAGGAAGACGTCCATGACGCCGCGGCTGTTTTCGTAGACGGCAAACACGCCGGGCAGCCCCTCGTTTTTGATGAGCGCGACGGCGGCGGCGAAGTTGCGCACGCCGTTTGAGCGCGGGTCGTCAAGCGGCGCTCCACTTGCCGTGATGACAATCGGGACGCCGAGCCCCCCGTAGAGGTAGCCGAGGAGCGAGGCCGTATAGGAGAGCGTGTCCGACCCGTGGGTGACGATGACGCCGTCGTATTGCGCCATGCCGGCTCCGTCAAGCGCGGTTATAAGCGTCCGCCAGTGGGCGGGCGTGCAGTTTTCACTGAGCATCTCCATCGGGCGGATGACGTGAAACTGAACATCGCGCTCGCCCGTCTCCTTCCGAAAGCGCTCGATGAGCTCCCCGCCCGCTTTTTCGCTTACGTCGATGACGCCGCCTCGCGCGGCGCTGCCGATGGTGCCGCCCGTCATGACGACGAGGATATTCTTCAAGGCGCTCCCTCCGTTCTTCCGCAAATCAGCCGCGCCCCGGGCGCGGCCGCTACATTTCGCTTTTAAGCGGCATTTTTTCTAGCTTAACACAGGCGGAAGGCAAATTCAATCTGTCGCGCCGCGCCCGGAAAAATGCGCAAAAAACGCGCATTTTCATGCGCGAAAATGAAAAATGTCGTATTTGCAATGGTTCCAAGACTTGTTGAATTGCTGTTCAATCTATATAATTCGGCAAAATACACTTGAATTCTTGTTCAATTGTTCTTTTTCGCCGCGTTTTTTGGGATATCGCCCTTTAAGAGAGAGCGGACGGCCCTGCCGATCTCGGCGTAGCTCGTGCACCGGCAGATATTGCTGTCGAGCCACGCGTCGATGACGTGGTCGGGCGGGTCAGGGTGGTGCATGCGCAGGGCGTGGCAGACCATGAGAAAGCCGGAGGTGCAGTATCCGCACTGGAAGGCAAACTGCTCGATGAAGGCCTGCTGCACCGGCGCGGACTGAAGGCCCTCGACGGTGAGGATGTCGCGCCCCGCCGCTTCGACGGTGAGCATCAGGCAGGACTTGACGGGCTCGCCGTCCACCAAAACGGTGCAGGCGCCGCAGTCGCCGTTGCGGCAGCCGGGCTTCGCGCCGGTCAGCCCCAGGCGGCTGCGGAGCGTGTCGAGCAAAAGCTCATTTGGCGGGACGGTGACGGCGCAAATCTGGCCGTTGACCCGCAGCTTTATTTCCGTCGCCTGCTTGTAGGCAATCATACCATCGCCCCCTCCCGCTCCATCGCGAAGATTTCCATGAGCGCGCGCTTGAAGGTAAAAAGCCGGTACTCGGCTGAGCCGAGCACGTCGCTCACCGCGCCCGGGCGCACCATCTCGACGATTTTGTCCGCCCTAAGCCGCGGGACGGTGCGCGTGTCGTTGAAAATTTCCTCAAGCGTCAAATCCCTGAAGGGGTTTTCATGCACGCCGGAGACGGCAAAGCGCAGGTACCCGTCCGCGTCGAGGGCGCAGACGGTGGCGACGGGGTAGTCGATTTTCTCGCTTTTCGTCTTCTTGACGTGGCCGTGCCGCGCCCGCGCATATTCCTTGGCGACGCGGCAGCCCACAAGGAGCGCGCCCGGCGGCAGGTCGAGCCGGCCGGAAAAGACCTGGTGGATGGAGACGCTCTGCGCCCCGTCGGGCGTGTAAACCTCCATGGACGCGTCGGCAATGATGAGCGGCAGGACGGCCTCCCTGTAGCGGATGGTCCCGGCGATGTTGCCGCCGAGGGTGATGCGCAGCTGCATGGTGTGGTCGGCGATGCGTGCGCCGGTGCGCCCGAGAAGCGGGAACAGACCCGAGCGCTCAATCGCGCCAAGGGTGGCGGCGCTGCCGAAGTAGACCTTGTCCCCCTCCTCCTCAACCGCCGCGCACTCGGGAATGGCCTTTACGTCGATGACCGCGCCGAAACGCCTGTTTCCCGCCCGCGCCATCGTGAGAAGCTCGCTGCCGCCGCCGTAGTAGACGGGCTCAAGGCCGCTTTGCGCGAGCTCATGGTAAAGGCGCACCGCATCCTCCGCCGTTTCGGGGCGGAAATACTCAAACTCAAAGGGAATCACAGCGGCTTTTCACTCCTTTTCAGCCAGATCTTTTCCGGCGTGACGGGCAGCTCGTCGAGCTGTACGCCCGCCGCTTTCGACAGGGCGTTTGCCAGCGCCGCGCCCATGCCCAGCGCGCCGTGCTCCGCGATGCCGCGCGCCCCGAAGGGGCCCTCGGCGTTCGGGGTCTCGACAAACTGCGTCAGGTACTCGGGCGTCTGGCTAAAGTGCATGACCTTGTAGGTGCGCAGGCTCGTGTCGAGCGGGCGGCCCGAGGGGTCAAACTCCATCCCCTCCCGCGTCGCCTGCGACAGGCCCATCCCCATGCCGCCGCGCACGACGGCGTGGGCCGCCTCGGGATTCATAACCTTCCCCGCGTCCAGCACCGTCGCGGCCTTGAGGATGCGGAAGGAGTGGTCCGACGTGTCGTACAAAACCTCGACGGCCTGCGCGCCGACGGTCCAGTACGGGCCCGCGCGCCCGTGGCCGGTGAAGCGGTCGAGCGTCGTGAGGTTTTGCATGGTGACGCTGCCGCGCCCGATGACGCGTCCGCCGACGGTGTTGCCATTCTGGAACTTAAACCCCCGGCATATCGACTTTATCTCCACGAACTGCGCCGGGTCGCTTTTGCGGAACACGCGCCCGCCGTGAACCTCGAGGTCCTCCGGCGCGCAGCGCATGGACAGGGCCGCAAGGCGCCCGAGCTGCTCCTTCGCGTCCGCCACGGCGGACAGAATCGCGCGGCCGAGGAGGAACGTCGTCATGCTCGCCACGGTTTTCCAGTGACGCGGCGCGGCCGCGGTGGAAACGGGCATCGAAACGTGGACGTTTTGCACGTCCATCCCCAGCGCCGCCGCGCAGATCTGCGCCGCCGTCGTGCGCATCGCGGGCCCGATTTCCACGCAGCCGACCTGGAGCGTCACGGAGCCGTCGTCGTTGAAAATCACGACGGCGGACGAGCCGGCGTCCGGCGGGGAGCTGGAGGTCTTCCAGAACACCGCAAGGCCCTTAGCGTAAACGAGCTTGCCCTCCTGCCTGACGCACCCGTCGTCCCACTTAATGAGCTTTTTTACCGCCTCGAGGCACGCTCCGGGATTGCCCAGCATGCTCTCCGTGATGGTAAAGTTTGTGGGGGCGACGTCCCCCGGGCGGACGAGGTTCATGGCGCGCAGGGCGGCCGGGTCGCGCCTTAAGCTTGCGGCCATCTTGTCTACGGTGCGCTCGATGCAGAAGGTGGAGGTGACGTGCCCGAACCCGCGCAGGGACGTGGCGTACGTGTGGTTTGTGTAAACGGTGACGCACTCGCAGAAGACGTGCTCGATGTTGTACGGCCCCGTGCAGTCGGCGAGGATGGCGCGGGCGATGCGCGGGCCCATGTCGGCGTAGGCGCCGGTGTCCAAAAGCACGCGCATTTCAAGGGCGCGGAATTTGCCGGAGCCGTCCGCCCCGAGGCGCACGTAGACCTCCGCGCCGGCGCCGCAGGGGGACGAGGCGATGTCCTCCTCCCGCATATTGGCGATGCGCACAGGGCGGCCGCCCACCGCGCGGGACGCGAGGACCGCCAGAATCTCCAGATCCACCCCCGCCTTGCCGCCGAACGCCCCGCCCACATACGGCGCGGTGACGTGGACTTTCCCCATGTCCACGCCAAAGAGCGACGCGATCTCCTTTTGCACCTCGTGGGGCGCCTGCGTCGACGTGGTAATGGTGATGACGCCGTCCGCGTCGATGCTCGCCTGCGCGGCGCGCGTCTCCATGGCGACGTGGTCCGTCGGCGGGTGCGTGTAGTAGGCGTCGATGACGGTGTGGCAATTTAAGAGCTCCTTTTGCGCGTCGCCCTTGACGAGGCGGATGCGGTCGCACACGTTCGAGCCGGGCTCGGGGTAAATCTCGTCGACCATTTTCTTGTACGCCCCGAGCGTCTCGTGCACCAAAGGCGCGCCGGGGCGCAGCGCTTCCGACGGGGTGAGGACGAAACCGAGCGGCTCGTACTCCACCTCGACGAGCAGCGCCGCCTGCGCCGCGGCCGCGTCGCTTTCCGCCACGACGAGGGCCACCGGCTCCCCGAAATAGCGCACCTTGCCGCGCGCGAGAGCCGGGCGGTCGGCAAGGAGCGGGCCGCAGAGCATGGCGGCGTCCGCCCCCGTGAGGATGGCGCGCACGCCTTCGACCGCGGCGGCGCGGCTTGTCTCGATGCGGCGGATAAGCCCGTGGGCGCACGTGGACGTGACGATTTTCGCCGTGAGCATCCCCGGCACGCGATGGTCGTCCGTGTAGAGAGCCGAGCCGGAGACCTTGCTGCGGGCGTCTTTCCGGCGCACGGTGTCGCCGGCGAGAGTGACCTTCATATTCATCACCACCTTTGAAATAGCATAATCCAATCGCGCCCGCGCTATACAAAAAACGGAAGAAAGCGCCGCCCGTTCCCCGCGAAACGAAAACAAGCGGCTCCCGCTCCCCGCGAATCGGAATAAACGCCGCCCGCTCCCCGCGCGATTGCTATCGCGCGCGCTCGCCATCCCCCGCGCGCTTTTTGATACCCATGCCGCCATCGCCGCCGGCGCTTAACCGCCGCCGCAAAAACAGCGCGCGATGCGCAGGAAGGCGGCGCCCGCGCGCGAAATCTGACCGCGTACAAGACAAAAGCCCCGCGCCAAAAAGAGGCGCGGTGCTTTTTACGCAGATTTATGCCCGTGCGGGCAGGCTCTATCGAAGGCCTGCGGCGCTTTAAGGCCTGCGGCCCTTCCGTCAGTCGAACGCCGCCGTGGTGAGCTTTTTGAGCAGTCTATATCGCGCTGCCGCGGTGGGTGCTGTTAAACAGCGATTTTCGGATAAAGTCCACGGGGATGACGAGCAGCGCGAGCAATATGACAAACTGCAGCTCGTAGAGGGACAGGCCCGTCGTGCGGAAAATCGAGCCGCCGAAATAGATGATGAGCAGCTGCACCGCCGAGACGAGGAGCATGATGACCACAAACGCCTTGTTCTTCCATATATGCGCGAGGATATTCAGGCGCGTTGTGCGGGCATTGAAGCTGTTGAACACGCCGGCGAAGATGAACATGGCGAAGAAGGCCGTCATGAAGTATTCGTCACCACCGTCGCGCCGGTACATAAGCTGAATAGCGGGCAGCTTTAAGAACACGACGCACAGAAGCGTGGTAAACAGGCCGGAGACGAGGATCTGGTTGTACATATAGCGGTTGATGATCGGCTCGTCGCGCCGTTTGGGCTTTTCCTTCATGTACTCGGGCAGAGGCGGCTCTCCCGCGAAGGCAAGCCCCGCGAGGGTGTCCATGACCATGTTGACCCACAGCATCTGGAGCACCGTGATGGGCGTGTTGATGCCGATAAACGGCCCGATGACGGAAATCGCCACGGCGCAAAAGTTTATTGTCAGCTGGAAGATGATGAACTTCCGGATGCTCTTGAAAATCGTCCGCCCGTAGAGGATGGCCTTGGCGATGGAGAGGAAGTTGTTGTCGAGGATGACGATGTCGCCGGCCTCTTTGGCCACTTCCGTGCCGCTGCCCATGGCAAAGCCGACGTCGGCTTTTTTGAGCGCCGGCGCGTCGTTGATCCCGTCCCCCGTCATGCCGGCCACCATCCCCAGCTCCTGCGCGATGGCCACGAGCCGGCTCTTGTCGGACGGCACCGCCCGCGCCACCACGCGTATGTTCGGCAGCTTCCGCTTCAGCTCCGCGTCGGACATTTTCCGGATCTGGTCGCTCGTGAACACGGCGTCCTTCTCGTCGCCGCGGATGAGCCCGACTTCCCGCGCGATGGCGGCGGCCGTTCCGGCGTTGTCTCCCGTGATCATGACGACCTGAATGCCCGCGCCGACGACGTCCCGGATCGCCCGCGGCGCCTCGGGGCGGATGTCGTCCCGGATACCCACGACGCCGATGAGCGTGAGGTTCTTCCCCGGCTCGTCGGGGTCCGGCTCGGCGCTCGACGACGCCAGCGCCAACAACCGGAAGGCGCGGCGCGTCATCTCGTCCATCGTCTTTTTGACGCGCGCGGGGTTGAACGGGCGGCGGTTGCCGTTGTCGTCGTAATAGTGGGTGCAGTGCGGCAAAATCCGCTCTGGCGCGCCTTTGATGAGGGTGAGGTTCACGCTCCCGCCGACGCGGGCGCTTGAGAACTTCCGCTCGCTCGTGAAGGGGACGGTCCCCAGCACCTGTATCGCCTCGCCGGGGCTGACCTCGTGCATGACGTACTCCAGCAGCGCCCGCTCGGTGGCGTTGCCGCCGATCGCCTGCAGTTTTCCGCCGCCGAAAAGGCCCTTCCCCGTCCGGCTGATGACAGATTGCGTGTTGTACTGGCAGTTGAGGCGCACGAGGCGGCCGAGCTCCGTCCGCCGCAGGAAGGCGGCGCTTTCCGTGAGCGTGCCGCTGCCGGAGAGGAAAAAGTGGACCTTCGGGCGGCCGAGGGTGAGCGTGCCCGTTTTGTCGGTAAAGAGGATGTTGAGGTTGCCGGACGTCTCGATGCCCACGAGGCGGCGCACGAGGACGTTGTCCTTGAGCATCCGCTTCATGTTCGACGAGAGGACGATTGTAATCATAAGCGGCAGGCCCTCCGGGATCGCCACGACGATGACGGAGATGGCCAGCGTGACGGCGTGGATGAGGTAGCTGAAGAGAATCTGCAGGGTGCTGACCTGCTCGAGAATAAAGTCCCAGTTCATCCCGTTTCCGATGAAAAGGGAGTTGAACAAGTCCGCCGCCGCCACGAGCGCGGCCGCGATGTACCCGAAGCGGCTGATTTTCTGCGCCAGCTCGGCCAGGCGCATTTTAAGCGGGCTCGCGCGCGACTCCTCCTGCACGTCGATGGCCAGCTGACCATATACCGTCTTAGACCCCACGGCTGTCACGCGCATCATGCCGCTGCCCGAGACGACGACGCACCCGCGGAAAAGCCGCGCGGGGTCGGAGAAATCGTCGCCGGGTTCCCCCGCGCCCCCGCCCGGCTTTTTGAGCGCCTCCTTGCTCTCGCCGTTGAGGGGCGACTGGTCCACCTGCAGCTCGCCGCTGATAATCAGGCCGTCGGCCGGGATGCGGTCGCCGGGCTGGAGGAGGACTGTGTCGCCCACCACCACGTCGCCGACGGGCAGCTCGACGACGCCTTCCGAGCGCAGGACGCGGCACTTCGTCTTCATCGCCTCCTCCTGCAGCTTTTCAAAGGCGGCCTCGCTGCCGTACTCCGATATGGTGGAGACGAATGTGGAAATAAGTATCGCCAGCGCGATGCCGACGGTTTCAAACCAGTTGAAGTCCCCGAAGCTGACGACGACGTTCGCCACCAGCGCCACGAGGAGGATCTTGATAATCGGGTCGCCGAAGTTTGCGAGGAATTCCCTCAGAAAGCTCTTCCTCTTCTTCTGCGTGAGGTTGTTGTCGCCGTGCTCCCTGCGGGATTGCTCCACTTCCCGCGGCGTGAGCCCCCGGACTCTTTTCGGTATTGTCAAACGCTCCATAAACGCTCCCTCGTGCCTTGTCTTTGTCGGGCGCGCCCCGACGCGTCTTGCTTCTTTACAATATATTTAAGGGGTTGTCTCGATATGTTTCAATTTCTGCTCGCCGCCGCTCTTTGCCTTGACGCCTTCGCCGCGGGCTTTGCCTACGGCGCGGCGAAAACGCGCATCGGGCTGAAAGCCATGCTGGTCGTGTGCGCCGTGTGCACGGCGCTGCTTGTCGGGGCGGCGGCGCTCGGCTCGGCGGCGCTGCTCGTCGTCCCGCGGGAGACGGCGCGGGCCGTCTCCTTCGCGCTGCTGCTTGTCATCGGGCTCGTCAAGAGCTTTGAATCGGCGTTCAAATCCTATTTCAAACGCCGCGAGAGCGTCCGGTCGAAATGGACGGTGCGCCTGTTTGACGTGCGCATTGTGCTGTCCATTTACGCCGAACCGGAAAAAGCCGATTTTGACGCCTCGAAGTCCATCTCGCCGCGGGAGGCGGTCTATCTCGCCGCCGCCCTCTCGCTCGACGGGCTGTCCGCCGGCTTCGGCTGGGGGCTCGGCGGGGCGGATCTCCTGTGGCTGGCGGCGCTGTCCCTCGCCTCCAATTTCCTCGCCCTCGCCCTCGGGCATCTGGCGGGGAAGGCGCTCTCCCGCGCGTCGGGCGTGGATGTGTCGCGCCTGGGCGGGCTGCTCCTCATCCTCACGGCGTTTTTGCGCCTTGTCTCTTAAAGGCGGCGCTTTGCGGGCAAAATAGACTTTAGTTAAAACGGCACGGCCGGAGGCGATGCCGTTTTACTCCGGGTAAAATCCGGACAGGATTGCGGGGGCTTCCACAATCTGCTAATATGGACGAAAAAGAAAGAAGGGGCGCAAAAATGGCGAAATACGAGTACAAGGTTTTGCATAACCGGCAGTATTTTCTTAAATTCCAGCCGGACGAAGTTGAGCGGCTGATTAATTCATTTGCCAGGGACGGATGGCGCGTGGCCTCCTGCTCAACGGATGTGAGAAATGCCGGCGTCGACACGGTCAAAGACTGCCTTATTGTGATGGAGCGGGAAGCGGTGGACTTAAAGCCATAAAATAAAGCGTGCCCGGAGGGTTTACTTCCGGGCACGCTTTTTCGTCGGCGGGCCAGCCTGACGGCAAGGCTCATATACTGGCATGGAATGCCTATTCCACGCGCCAAAGGCGGGCCTTCCCGCCGCAGATTGCAGTAAAAAGGAGATGCATCACAATGAAACCCGCCATGAAAGACTGCGTCATAACGCTCAGGCAGTTTGAGCTTTCCAATACAATGCGCCGGCTCTGGATAGAGCACGTCCTGTGGACGCGCTTTTTCATCGTGAGCACGGCCTTCAGCCTGCCGGATTTGCAGGCCGTCACGGAGCGGCTTTTGCAAAACCCCGGCGATTTTGCGAGAGTCCTCAGGCCGCTTTACGGCGAGAAAATTGCCGCGGAGTTTGAGCGGCTTTTCACAGACCACCTTCTCATCGCCGCCGCCCTCGTCAACGCGGCGAAGGCGGGAGACGGGCCGGAAGTCGAGCGGCAGCGGGCGCTGTGGTACCAGAACGCCGCGGACATCGCCCGGTTCCTCGCCGCCATCAACCCCTTCTGGTGCGAGCCGGTGTGGCGCCGTCTCCTGTTCGAGCACCTGCGCCTGACGGAAGACGAGGCGGTCCAGATCCTCACGGGGCAGTACCAGCAGAGCGTGCGGCAGTACGACCTCATCCAGGCGGAAGCCCTCGAGATGGCCGATGAGATGACCCGCGGCATCGTCTGCCAGTTTAGCATCGCCTAAGAGGCAAGCATATACCACGCGGCGCGGCGTGGTATATGTTTTCCGCGCTCCCGGACAAGCTCAAACACGGCGGTTTTTGACGAATCATGCGGATTTTTGAACTATTTTTCCCAGTTTAACCACTTCCTTTAAATATAAATTGACATTTGGCTGGATGTACAATAAAATCTTAGAAGGCTTTGAAGATTTTGCGTGGAGCTTTAGCTTGCGGAGAAAACCATCAGGAGGAATCATAAAATGAGCAAGAGACCACTCGAAGGCATTAAGGTCATCGACATGAGCACGTTCATCGGCGCCCCCGCCTGCGCGCGGTTTTTCGCGGAGTTCGGCGCGGATGTCATAAAGGTGGAGCCCAAGAGCGGCGACGCGGTCCGCTTCAACGGCGTCTCGGAAGGCCGCCTCGGCACGCCCTACGAGAACACGACGTGGGACCTTGAAAACGCCCACAAGCGCGGCCTCGTTCTGGACTTAAAGTCCCCCGAGGGCCAGAAAATTCTCTTCCAGCTCCTTGAGACGACGGACGTTTTCATCACCAACTGGCGCCCGCAGGCGCTCAAAAAGCTGGGCCTCGACTATGAGAGCCTGAAAGACCGCTTCCCGAAGCTCGTCTACGGCTCCTTCACCGGCTACGGCGAAGAAGGCCCCGACTGCAACCTCCCCGGTTACGACTTTACCGCCTTCTGGGCCCGCAGCGGCCTGCTCGGCACGCTCTACCAGAAGGATTCCGAGCCCATCAACCTCATCCCCGGCATCGGCGACCACACGACGGGCATGTTCATGGCCGCCGGCATGATGGTGGCGCTGTACAACGCGAAGATGACCGGCCGCGGCGACAAGGTTGAAATCAACCTGTTCCACAGCGCGGTCTGGACGCAGGGCATTTCCATCCAGGCGGCCCAGTACGGCCTCGGCCCGAAATACCCCATCAGCCGGAAATACGCTCAGAACCCGTTCAACAACATCTACAAGACGAAGGACGGCCGCTTCATCCAGCTGTCCATGCCGCCGTTCGACCTGTTCTACCCGAAGTTCATGCCCCTCATCGGCCGGGCCGACCTCGTCGGCAACCCGCGCTACACCATGGACAGCATCACAAAGAACCACCTCCACGAGGAGTTTATCTCCATCCTCGACGAGGCCTTCGCGCAAAAGACCGCCGACGAGTGGGACGAGATTCTCACAAAGGCCGACATCCCGCACTGCGTCGCCAAGGTCTGGGAGGAAGTGCTGGAGGACGAGCAGGCCTGGGCGATCGGCGTGTTCGAAAAGGTGAAGTATCTCACCGGCGAGCGGACTATGGTGCGCCAGCCCGTCACGCTCAAGAGCGTCGAAAAGCGCAAGTACGCGCGCGGCCCGTTCCTCGGCGAGCACAGCGAGGAGATTATCAGAGAGCTCGGCTACACGGACGAGCAGCTCAAAGAGCTCCACGAAAAAGGCGTCTACTACACGTGGGACGACCTCCGCGAGCAGTGCGGCGGCAACCTCGAAGAGGAAAAGAGCTACTAAGAAAACGCGCCGGCGGGGCTCCACCCCGCCGGCATATAACCTTTTCCGCCGCTCAGGCGGCGCTTACCGCTCTCCGCCGTATATCGGGCGGGAACGCGCTTTACGCCGCCGGCGAACCGCTTTACGCCGCCGAAGAACCGCTTTTCGCGCCGCGGCTTAAAGCCACGCGATAGCAAGGCGGCAATCAAACAGGAATACGGCGCGGCGAGATTGCGACAACGCCGCGGACTTAAACCGGTGAAAGCGGGTTGGCCCTCGCGCTTTTCCTGTTTTTCACACCCTTCCGTACCTGCGGGAGGGTGTTTTGCTACGCACGAAGGAGGATGCCATGCTGTCCCTTTACGCGCTCATGGCCGGTTTCGTCCTCGACCTCATTATCGGGGACCCCATCGGCTGGCCCCACATCGTCCTCGGATACGGAAAGCTCATCGCGCTGCTCGAGCGCGCCCTGCGCCGCGCGTTTCCAAAGACAAAGACGGGCGAGCTTATCGCCGGCGGCGTGCTCGTCGTCATCTTATGCGCAGTCGGATACATTGCCGGCGCGGCCGCGCTGCGCCTTGCCGGGCTCGTTAGCCCGTGGCTGCGCTTTGCCGTCGAGACGGTGCTTATCTGGCAGTGCCTGTCCGTCCGCTCGCTGAAAACGGCGAGCCTGAAGGTCTACGACGCCCTTTCGCGCGACATCGGCGCGGCGCGCGCGGCGGTGGGCGAAATCGTCGGGCGGGACACGGACGCGCTGGACGAGGCCGGCGTCGTGCGCGCGGCGGTCGAGACCGTCGCGGAGAACACGTGCGATGGCGCCGTCGCCCCGCTCCTGTATCTGGCAATCGGCGGCGCGCCGCTCGGGATGCTCTACAAGGCCGCCAGCACGATGGATAGCATGATCGGGTACAAAAACGAGCGGTACCTCTATTTCGGGCGCGTTGCCGCGCGGCTCGACGACGTGCTCAACTTCATCCCCGCGCGCCTCGGGGGGCTCATTATGGTCGCCGCGGCGTACCTGACGGGGCTGGACGGGAAGGGCGCGTGGCGCGTTTTCAAACGAGACCGCAAAAAGCACAAGAGCCCGAACTCGGCGCACACGGAGTCCGCCTGCGCCGGCGCCCTCGGCATCACCCTCGGCGGCGCGAGCTACTACGGCGGCGTCCTCGTCGAAAAACCGGCGATTGGAGACGGTACGCGTCCGGCCCGGCCGGACGACATCCTGCGCAGCAACCGCCTGCTTGTGGCGACGTCCCTTTTGTTCTGGTTAGCGTGCATACTCGTAAAAGGAGCGATTGTATGGCTTTGATTCACGGCGGCGACATTGAGGGCTTCGTGCGCGAGTACGGGAGAAAGCCCCTCGACTTCTCCGCAAACTGCAACCCCCTCGGCATCCCGGAGGGCGTCGCCGAGGCGATTGCCCGCGCGGCGCGCTCCGCCGACGCATACCCCGACCCGCTCTGCCGCGCCCTGCGGGAGGCGCTGGGCGCTTCCCTTTCCCTGCCGCCGGAGTATATCCTCTGCGGAAACGGCGCGGCGGACATCATCTTCCGGCTGGCGGCGGCCCTCAAGCCGCGCCGCGCCGTCGTGACGGCGCCGACGTTTGCCGAATACGCCCTCGCGCTTAAGACCGCCGGCTGCGAGGTGATCCACCACCCCCTGCGCCCGGAGACAGGCTTTGAGGTCGAAGAGGATATCCTCGCGGCGCTATCCGGCGCGGACGTGGCGTTTATCTGCAACCCCAATAACCCCACGGGGAAGACGGTGCGTCCCCGTCTGATGGACGAAATCCTGCGCGCGTGCGACGCGCACGGCACCCTTCTCGTCGTCGACGAGTGCTTTAACGGCTTTCTCGACGACCCCGCGGCCCACTCGCTGAAAAACCGCCTGAAGGACAGCCCCAACCTGCTCATTCTCGACGCGTTTACGAAGCTGTACGGCATGGCGGGCGTGCGGCTCGGCTACTGCCTGTCCTCGAACGCCGCCCTGCTTGAAAAGCTGCGCGCCGCCGGGCAGCCGTGGGCCGTCTCGTCCCTCGCGCAGGCGGCGGGCATCGCGGCGCTGAAGGAAACTCAGTACGTCCAGCGCGCCCGCGCGCTCATCAGGGAGGAGCGCGCCTATCTCATCGGGGCGCTCAAAGAGGCGGGCATGACGGCCCCTTACGGCGAGGCCAACTATATCTTTTTCAAAAGCCATGTGACGGACCTTGCCGCGCGGATGCGCCGTGAAGGCGTGCTCATCCGTGACTGCGGCAACTACGTCGGCCTCGGGGCGGGGTACTACCGCGTCGCCGTGCGCACCCACGCGGAAAACGAGGCGATGATCGCCGCGCTGCGCAAAGCCCTCGCGCCGGAAGCGCGATGACATCCCGGCGGCGGAGGCTTTGCGGCTTTTGCCGCGTTCAGGCCGCACGCCGGACATGACTGAAGATTAAACCAGCCTGAGATAAAGCAAAGCTCCCGCTATAGCGGGAGCTTTTTGCGCATTTTTTGGCGCGCGTCTCAGAATTGATAGTACCTGCATCCTGCGGCCGTCCTGCAAATAATAGCGAGGCCAGCTTGAAAAGCCGGCCTCACATTTTTCGCGCTCCGTGCGGAGCGCGACAGGGCACTGTTTGCGACTGCCTCGACATGATTGCCATTTCAATCCACGCACTCCGTGCGGAGCGCAACAAGGCGCGGGAGGGCGTTAATGAGCCCTTCCGTAAATTTCAATCCACGCGCTCCGAGCGGAGCGCGACACAAATCGGCAAAAGTGTGGTACGCTGGTACCGTGATTTCAATCCACGCGCTCCGAGCGGAGCGCGACCGCTCAGGATATTGTTCTGCCAGAACGGATCGTCCTGGATTTCAATCCACGCGCTCCGAGCGGAGCGCGACCCCGGGCTTGTGACCGGGCCGCCGCATTACCGGGGCATTTCAATCCACGCGCTCCGAGCGGAGCGCGACGAGAAAGGAAGGAAAAAATGAGACTATATCGCGAAATTTCAATCCACGCGCTCCGAGCGGAGCGCGACGTTTGATGCCGTGAAACCCCGCGGGGAGCCGCTTATTTCAATCCACGCGCTCCGAGCGGAGCGCGACGCTATAAGTCGGAGGGGAGAATGACCGGCACGTCTGCGATTTCAATCCACGCGCTCCGAGCGGAGCGCGACTGTGCTCGTGTTATGTAAGCGTCGATTTCCTCCTATTTCAATCCACGCGCTCCGAGCGGAGCGCGACGGCTTATCAATGTAAATTAAGCCGACCAAAAAAATTTCAATCCACGCGCTCCGAGCGGAGCGCGACCCAATCACACAGCAGGAGCGGAAGGCAGACGCAATTTCAATCCACGCGCTCCGAGCGGAGCGCGACTTTTCGCAATTTCGTCGGCATCGTTCTTCAAGCATTTCAATCCACGCGCTCCGTGCGGAGCGCGACTTAATGCTTTCCATTATTTCATCACTTTCCTTCCATTTCAATCCACGCGCTCCGTGCGGAGCGCGACGGTATGTTCAAACGGCTTATCAATGTAAATTAAAAAGATTTCAATCCACGCGCTCCGTGCGGAGCGCGACCAATCACGGTGATTTCGGAGCCAAACTGTTCGCCTATTTCAATCCACGCGCTCCGTGCGGAGCGCGACCCTGCCGTATCTGCTCGGTCAATGCCGTTGGCTTGATTTCAATCCACGCGCTCCGTGCGGAGCGCGACCAGACTGACAGCCCCGGCAGCGGGGACAATCGCAATTTCAATCCACGCGCTCCGTGCGGAGCGCGACAGTGTATTGTTAAGTCACAAGGACAACACGAAGGATTTCAATCCACGCGCTCCGTGCGGAGCGCGACGGGACGGCTGTTATTGTGGCTTCCCACGACGCCCGAATTTCAATCCACGCGCTCCGTGCGGAGCGCGACCGAGCCACAATACCACCTCCAATTGCGCGAAAATATTTCAATCCACGCGCTCCGTGCGGAGCGCGACCAACAAACGCAGACACAGCGCGCAAAGCAGCGCGGATTTCAATCCACGCGCTCCGTGCGGAGCGCGACCAAAACCCAGGCTGCCAGCGATGTTACGAATATGTATTTCAATCCACGCGCTCCGTGCGGAGCGCGACTTTGACGAGGGCCTGTCATGGGTGGAGCTGGCCAATTTCAATCCACGCGCTCCGTGCGGAGCGCGACCGCGAGGCCGTACACGCCGAGATTGCACCCTGCACAATTTCAATCCACGCGCTCCGTGCGGAGCGCGACTAACACCGAAACCGCACGCTTCATAGGCGCATGGATTTCAATCCACGCGCTCCGTGCGGAGCGCGACCGAACGCCCCCGGTGCCGTCGTATGCGCCGTGGATATTTCAATCCACGCGCTCCGTGCGGAGCGCGACCGTCGTCGAATGGGTTATTGCTTACTTCACAATGCAATTTCAATCCACGCGCTCCGTGCGGAGCGCGACTCTTGCCGGTTCTTCAGCGTCGCCGGCGCGCTTCTTTATTTCAATCCACGCGCTCCGTGCGGAGCGCGACAAACAATGTGCCGCGCGTGTCTGCTTTGGCGAGGTCATTTCAATCCACGCGCTCCGTGCGGAGCGCGACGTTAACGGCGCAGGGCTCGCCCCCCACCGCAACTAAATTTCAATCCACGCGCTCCGTGCGGAGCGCGACTGTCGCAAATTAGTGACAAAAGTGACAAATCACCAGCTATTTCAATCCACGCGCTCCGTGCGGAGCGCGACGTGCCATTGGATGATATAAGCGCCGTCAGTATCCACAATTTCAATCCACGCGCTCCGAGCGGAGCGCGACTTTGGTTGTAGCATTGAAGAAAAGGAAGTTGCAAATATTTCAATCCACGCGCTCCGAGCGGAGCGCGACGATGGCCGGTCGCTATTACGGGCGACGCTGATTATTTCAATCCACGCGCTCCGAGCGGAGCGCGACCACCGGACGCGACCGGGATAAAAAGCGAAGATGAAAGATTTCAATCCACGCGCTCCGAGCGGAGCGCGACCCACGCTTATCTATAACTCTTTTCCCTTGAGAAAATTTCAATCCACGCGCTCCGAGCGGAGCGCGACAAGCGTTCTAGAATCGCCAAAAGAATTGGCATAAATATTTCAATCCACGCGCTCCGAGCGGAGCGCGACTCAGCTCCGGAACGCGCGAATCCGAGCCACAATGATTTCAATCCACGCGCTCCGAGCGGAGCGCGACAATTGGCGCGAAATACTGGATAGCTTACACATGATTTCAATCCACGCGCTCCGAGCGGAGCGCGACGCGGCCTTCACGCGCCGCCTTGCGCGCTGTGTCTATTTCAATCCACGCGCTCCGAGCGGAGCGCGACCGCTCAGCTTTAACACAAGCAGAATGCCCACGATGATTTCAATCCACGCGCTCCGAGCGGAGCGCGACGGAACGGCTGAAGCCGCACAGAACGCTTTGCAAGATTTCAATCCACGCGCTCCGAGCGGAGCGCGACGAAAGCTTGAAGAAAAAGAATGGGAAAAATGGTATTTCAATCCACGCGCTCCGAGCGGAGCGCGACGTTATGCTGGTGGTGGTGGTGGTCGTTCTGGAAATTTCAATCCACGCGCTCCGAGCGGAGCGCGACCCTCTTCGCCGATAATGTAGTAAAGCATGTTAACATTTCAATCCACGCGCTCCGAGCGGAGCGCGACTATTCATTTTAACAACCTCCTTGCTATTCATGTTATTTCAATCCACGCGCTCCGAGCGGAGCGCGACTGCTATCACCTCCAATTAGTACGTAATGGCCCGCCTATTTCAATCCACGCGCTCCGAGCGGAGCGCGACTGACGGGAACAAACCCTTCTCTTCACAGAGCCGGATTTCAATCCACGCGCTCCGAGCGGAGCGCGACTTCTTAATGGCAAAAAAACAACCTCTAAAGGTTCATATTTCAATCCACGCGCTCCGAGCGGAGCGCGACATCAACGGAGCGGCGGCCACAA